>Ga0265339_10000179_pt1 | contig 53724 bp, 38 predicted proteins | sample 4CB219metaG_FD_202085 | JGI IMG/M metagenome (GOLD analysis project Ga0265339, IMG submission 202085) | Rhizosphere microbial communities from Carex aquatilis grown in University of Washington, Seatle, WA, United States - 4-CB2-19 metaG | ecosystem: Host-associated > Plants > Roots >... | reverse complement strand
CGAGACTCGTGACGAGTAGGCCGGCGATCAACATCCGACGCAGCATGGTGCCGTCCTACGCGCCGCTGCGCGGGGCGGCAAATAGGCTGCGCGCGCCGCGGCGCCGACGTTCCAAGCCGCACGATGTCATCCTCCATCCCGCCGCCGCAGGAGTGCGAGCAACTCGGACAAGCGCGGCGCCGCCGGCTGAGGGGCCGTGGCGATCGACAGCCTCCGTTTGCGCGCAGCCGCGGCAGAGCGCGATCCCGGCCAGCTCGGTGCCAGCATGCTAGTGCGCTCATTGCGTCGCGCAGCGCCAAACGAAGACCTTGACCCCGAGTTGATCTGCGCGCTAGCGAGCTTGCAGCAGACAGTACCGGAGGCGGCGGTGGACAAATTGGCGATGACGATTGGAGGACGCCAGGCTCATCGCGTGGTTGTATGGAGCGGCGGGCTCCTCGTCGCGGCCTTGCTCGCCGCATGCGGCGGCGGCGGGAACTCGAACGCGCAGCCGACGCAGACGCCGACCTCGTCGCCGACACCGGTGCCAACGCAGGTCGCCGGTGCGGGGCTGATGAGTGAGATCCTCGCCGCGTCGGCGACGGACGGGAGCGTGTCGGTGACCTTCCTCGTCACCGACGACAGCGGCATCCCGCTCACGGCGGTCACCAGCAGCGCGCAGAGCGATCAGCAGGCGCGCGTACGCTTCGCGCTGGCGCATCTGGAGGAGTACGCTGGCGGCGGCGATCTCGGCAATACGTTCTTGCGCTACGTCAACGAAGTGAATGCGACGAGTCCGGCATACGACAGCGGCGGCCTTCTCGAGGTCGTCGATGCCGCCACCGGCACCTACCGTTATACGTATGCGACGACCTTGCCGGCGGGGTACGATCCGACGCTGACCTACGCGGTCGGCATCCAGGTCGACCGCAACCTCGGCGAGCAGCAATACGGCGTCGATCCGGTATACGACTTCGTGCCGGCCGGCGGCGTGCCGCGCGTGCGCGAAGACACCACCACGGCGCAGTGCAACAGCTGTCATTCGCCACTCATCGCGCATGGCAATCGCCGCGAAGTCCGACTGTGTACGCTGTGCCATACCGAAGCGGCGACGGACGAGAAGGGCGAGAGCATCGACTTCCGGCACATGGTCCACAAGATCCACGCCGGCGTCGACTTGCCGTCGGTGAACGCCGGGCCGCCGGGTACGGCGTACGAGATCTACAGCGCCTTCTCGAAGTCGTATACCGTGTTCGCCGAGAAGCAGGAGGACGGCTCGGTGACCGGCGTCGCCTTCCCGCGCGCGCTGCAGGAGTGCCTCACCTGCCACGCGGACGGGCCGACGGCGGAGTTCTATCGAACGAAGGCGTCGGCGCCGGCGTGCGCCACGTGCCACGACGACGTCAATCCGTCGCTGCAGACCACCGCCGCCGGACCGCCGGGCACCAACCACCCGCCCGGCGCCTATGCCGACGGCCAGTGCAGCGCCTGTCATGCGGCGGAGCAGAATTCCGAGTTCGATATCACCGTTCCCGGTGCGCATGTCGTGCCGGCGCGCTCGACCAAGCTCACCGGGCTGAACGTCGCCATCTCCGCCGTCAGCAGTCACGCCGCTGGACAGCAGCCGATCATCACCTTCACGGTCAGCGACGACGCCGGAACGCCGCTGCGCGACCTGAGTGGCCTGAGCAGCTTGGCGTTCAACTACGCCGGTCCGACGACCGACTACACCACGCTGCTAAACGGCAATCCGCTTGGCAGCTCGCCGTCCGGGGTGCTGGTCGGACCGGACGCCGCCGGCGCCTTCCAGTTCACGCCGAACGCGGCGATCCCCGCCGACGCGACCGGGACCTGGTCGCTCGGCGCGGAGGCGCGGCGCACCGTGCAGCTCACGTCGACGGTCAGCGCGACGGAAGCGGCGGTCAATCCGGTCGTCACGTTCACGGTGGACGACTCGGCGCCGCTGGTGCGGCGCACTGTGGTCGACGAGCAGTTATGCGGCAGCTGTCACGGCGAGTTCTCCAAGGACTTCTCGGTGCACGGCGGCTCGCGCAATCAGACGCAGTACTGCGTGCTGTGCCACAACCCGACGGCGAGCGACGCCGCGCGGCGCGGCAAAGATCCTGCAGAAGTGGCCGCCGGCGCGTTGACGGCACCGATCGACTTCAAAGTCCTCATCCACAAGCTGCATCGCGGCGACGAGCTCATGCAGAAACCGTACATCGTCTACGGCTTCGGGCCGACGCCGCCCGGCTACGCGAAGAACGACTTCTCCGATCTGCGCTTCCCAGGCGATCTACGCATCTGCGAATCGTGCCACGTCGAGGGCACAGAGCTGTTGCCGCCGTTCCCGGGCACGGCGTTGCCGACGCTGCGCACGCAGCTCGATCCAGCGACCGGCCGAGCGGTGCCGGCCGATCCGCCTGAGACCGGTCCGATCACGTCGGTGTGTACGGCATGTCACGACAGCGATGCGGCGATCGCGCACGCGCAAACGCAGACCGCGCCCGATGGCACCGAGGCGTGCTCCGTCTGTCACGCCGAGGGACGTGACGTGGCCGTGTCGGTCGTGCACGCCGGCAGGAACTAAGTCTCGATGCGTCGCTGAACCGTTCAATCCGGGGGCGAGGAGGGGGATGGCCGCGCGCTGCCGCATCGCAGCTCTGTTCTGCGCCCTCGGGTTGTTGGCCGACGTGGCGCCGACTCGCGCCGTCGAGTTTCGCTTCCAGCCCAGCATTCTCGGTCAGGTGCGCGACGGCGACGGCTACTTCCCCGGCAGCACCGAGGTGCCGGTCGAGCTGTACGGCGACTTCGGCCTGTTGGGCATGCCGTACGGCAGCACGGTCGACACCTACTTCCGCCTCGAGGACAACCTCGCCCACATTGACGACGGCGAGGCCGACTTCTTTACCGGCGCGTTGCGCGTGCCGTCGGCGCCCGGGAACCTCGACGTGCAGCTCGGTCGCCAGGTGGTCGCCGAATCCCCGGTCGGCATGTGGGACGCCGATTCGGGACAACTTCGCGTCGGCCTCGGCAAGACGCCTTTCTCGCTCACCGTCTTCGGCGGCCAGCCGCAATACTGGGAGCCGATCTACGGCTCGCCGAAGATCTCGCAGGACGAGCAGATCTTCGGCGGCAGTGTGCGCATGGCGTCGTACACCGGCGGTGCGCTGGCGCTCGGCTATCTGCAGCAGAACCGGCAGGGCAGCGAGCTGATGCAGCAGATTACTCTCAGCGGCACGCGCGCCTTCGCCAAGCTACCCGGGCTGCCGAGCGTGTACAGCAATTTTGCCTTCGACGCCGATCACGCCAACATCGATGAGGCGCGCCTCGGCGTACAGAGCTTCGTCTGGCAGCCAACGCTGCTGATCAACTTCGAGAGCGGGTACTACAAGCCGCAAGACAACGGCGACACGGTCGTGCAGAACCTCAATCGGCGCGAGGATCCCATCTTCCAGCTGTTCTCGGTGAGCGACGAGCTGCAGTTTCGCGGCGGGACGCGTTATGGCCTGACGCGTACGTTGTCGGCCTACGGCGATCTCTCGTATCAGCGCTACGAGCAATCGAAGGGCTCGTACGTGAACGGCTACGTGTGGAGCACAGGGTTGCTGTATTTGCCGGGCGGAGATGGCCTGGAGGTCGTCCGCGTGGAGTACTACGGCGTCGACAGCGGCGGCGGCAGCGTCAACGGCGGCAAGATCGTGTACGAGAACCGCGTTTACGAGGACATCTTGTTTCGGGCCATGTGCAACGTCGGCTGGTACGACAAGGCGACGAATCAGTCGGGGACGGCGGTCGCCAGCCTGATCGGCCTCGGCTACATGTTTCTGCCCGGACTGGTCGGCGAAGTGAATTTCGAAGCCAATCAGAATCAATTCTATCCGGAGGACTTCCGCTTCGGCTTGTTCGTGACCTACACGGGTGATTTCAGCACGCGCGGCGGTCTGCACCAGACCGCGGTGGGTAATCAGGGGCGGCCGTGGCCCTGGGCGCCGACGCAGTTCGGTCCGGCGTCGTGGGGCGCCGGCCAGCCGACGTGGAATGCGCAGCCGTCGTTGCCGTCGAGCGGTTGGGCGGCGGCGCGCTTCGCCGCTGCCGATACCGCACAGGCTGCGGCGGCGCAGCCCGATGCGTCGACCGGTGGCGGCCAGTCGCCGGGCGGTCAGACACCCGACGGAGCGACGCCGTGACGCGGCCGAGTCGTGGCGCGATGGCATTGCTGGCGTTCCTCATCGGGCTCGCCGCGTGTCGCGACTATCTCCCCGCCAACCGATACTTGCGCCCGCGACCGGCGTCATCGACGACGCAGAGCACCGCCGACGCGCGCCACAAGTTCGACCACGAGCGGCATGCGGCAATCGTCGAAAAGGAAGGTCTGACCTGCGGTGACTGTCACCGCTTCGATGCGCAGATCGACGCCAGCGACGCGTCGCTGGCGCGTGCGGCATCCGGCGCCGCGCTCTTTCCCGGCAGCGCGGCGTGCCACTACTGCCACGGCCCCAGCGAGACGCGCATCGCCGCCGCGCCGGCGGCCTGCACGACGTGTCACACGCAGCTCATGCCGTTGCTGCCCGAGAACCATCAGGTGGCGTGGCTGCGCGTGCACGGCGCCACCGCCAGCGCCGATCCGGTGACGTGTCAGAACTGTCATCGCGACGCGTTCTGCATCAACTGCCATCAGAACCGCGACACGCTGCTGACCTTCATGCACGACCGCAACTATCTCTCGCTGCACTCGGTCGATGCGCGCGCCAATCCCATCCAGTGCGGCAACTGCCACCGCGAGGACTTCTGCCTCAACTGCCATGCGCACGCGGTCAAGTGAGGAGGTGCGGACGACCATGCACGCGCGGGAGCACCGAAGTTCCGATGCAGTCGGGTCGCCGGATGGTTCGGTGGGAGCCGGGACGCGGCGCGGCGCGGTGCGTACGATGCTGGGCGTCGCACTGCTGGCGTTGCTGCTCGCCGCCGGCTGCGGCAGCGAAGCCGGGCCGCAGAGCGAGAACTACGGCAACCTGCTCGCCTCGCCGGGCGGCCTGGTAGTGCTTCAAGAGGAGCACCCCACCGGCTGGATGCGCGCGGATTGTTTCGGCTGCCACAACGTCAACAACATCCATCAGATCAACCGTACCGGCCTGCCGAACGACGAGGTCGATCTGCCCGGCGTGCGCGCCATCGTGCAGAGCGGCGGCGAGGACAGCTGCATGATGTGCCACGGCGACAACGGAGTGCCGCAGTGAGACGCCCGCTCGCGCTGCTGCTCGGCGGCTGGTTGGTCGTCGCCGTCGCCGCGCATGCCCAGGAGGAGGGCAGCCCGCCGCATCACATGACCAAGGCGAACGGCGAGCTCGACATGGATGTGTGCAGCGCCTGCCACACGAAGGACATGTCGTTGGAGCGGCCGCTGCTCGAGACCTGCACGCTGTGTCACTCGCAGACCTCGCACGCCGGCTCGGACGAGCACGTCCGCGCAGAGCCGGCGGCCGTCAAGCAGTCGCTGGCGGCGCGGCCGAAAGACGCCGTCGCGCTCCCGCTCAGCGAGGACGGTCACATGTGGTGCGGGACCTGCCATCTCTACCACGACCCGAAAGTGATGCAGGAGGACTGGCTCAAGAAGGGGTGGGTGCCGCCGGAGAGCGGCCTGCCCGGGAATGTGCGCCAGGCGGTGCTGGACCGCTGGGCGGCGCTGGCCGCCAAGGCGGACGACAAGAGCCCGTTGGGCCGCTTCAAGGCCAAGGGCATCCAACTGCGCCTGCCGGTGAGCGAGGGGCAGCTGTGCCGCCAGTGTCACGAAAAGATGCCATGAGGCGTACAGCGCTGCTGGTGCTCGCCACGCTGATCGCCGCCTGCGGGCACGGCTCACCGCAGTACAGCGGCGAGCCGCCGCCCGCTGATCGCGTCTACGGTCAATGCGCCTTCTGTCACAACGATTTGGCGACGCAGATGGTGGCGCTCAACGGCCACGGCGGCCTGCAGATCAAGTGCGTCAACTGCCATGCAGACCTGACGCCAGGCGTTGTCGGTTGTGGCCATCGCGGCATCCCGCGCTGTCCCGACTGCCACCGCGAGCAAGTGACGCATCACGATCCGGCGGTCGCGGCGGCGCAGCAGTGCACCATCTGCCACACGCCGCACGGCAGCCCGAACCTCCTGCTCATCCGGACCGAGGTGCCGCTCTCCAATCCCGACAACATGGTGACCGTCTGCAGCGCCGACCCCGAGTGCTCGGCGACCCAGCTCTGCGCGTCGACCGATCCGACCTGCGGTACGCCGGCACGCACCGGCGGCTGCGCCGCCCCGGTCCTGTTCGACAATCTCAAAGGGCTCGCCGACGGCAGCTTCGCCAGCGCCACCCATCCCGGCACCGGCCTTTGCGAAGTGTGTCACACCACGACGCGCTTCTATCGCAGCGACGGCATGGGCCAGTCGCACTACACGACCGCCTGCTACACCTGCCACACCCACCCGCGCGGCTTTGCGCCGAACTGAATCCTGTTACGCGCACCAGGTTGTTGCGAAGGCACGTATTCCGACCGAGGTAATAGACCAGTGCGCACTGGCCTGATGTCATCCATGGCGGGAATGATCTAACCCACGCCAAATGCGCCAGCGCGCGATGGCGTAGAGCAGCAGCGCGAGGCCAAGGGTCGGGAATCCAACGAACGAGAAGACGGTGGCCGTCGCTCCGTCGAGCCGCGTCAGCAGTAAAAACACCGGCGCGAGCGAAATGAGAGCGAAGAAACAGGCGAGGCGTATCATGACGTCGGTCCCCCGCCGGTCAGAGCCGACTCGGGATGCGCCGCCGGATGGCAGGTGCCGGTGCAACTGAGCTCGCGCGACAGCAGTTGCTTCTGCAGATCGGGATCCTGATGGGCGGCAACGGCGCGGAAGCTCGGCGAGAAGGCGTGGCAGTTAAGGCATGAGTCGATGTCGAACGTTCCGTTGAGCGCGATCGGTAATGTGTACCAGCCGGTCGCCGAGCGCACCATGTGCATGACGCCAGCCATCTTTGCGTGCACGCCGCCCCAAATGCCGTACCCGCTGTGGCAAGTGAAACACGCGTCGTCGTGCGGCACGAGGCCACGGCTGTAATGGATTGCCGCCAGCGAACCATCGTTGCTCGCTAAGCTGTGCATGATCGGCGTCATAACGTGACACGAACCGCAGAACGCCACCTGCTTGGAGCCCTCGAGCATGTACAGTGACGCGAGACCGTACGCCCCGATCGGCAGCAGCACGGCGGCGACACCGATGCTGGCCGGCAGACGGCCGCGCAACAGTCCCCACACCAACAGCGCCGCGGCAGCGGCCGCAACGCAGGCCGTGAAGACCACCAACCATGGAACGCCCTGTGCCGCCGGCGGTCCGGCAAACAGCGAGACGGTAGCGTTCACCTCGTCTCCCATGCGCGGTTGACCAGCGCGACCGCGCCACGGCACGGCGTCGTGGTGACGCCGTGCGATTCACTTCCCGGCGAGCTGCTTGACGTAGGTGGCGACAGCGCTGGCGTCGTCGGCGCTCAGACCTTTGATGGCTGCCGGATGCTTGGCATTGCCGGTGATGCGCGCCGCGACGTCGGCATCCGACATCTTCTGCACATTGGCGTCGCCGGCCAAAGCCGGCACTTTCATGGCCTTGCCGACCGCCGTGTCGGCTTGACCCGTGTCGCCGTGGCATTTGGCGCACTGGGCCTTGTAGATTGCCGCCCCATCGGCTGCGAACGCAGCCGAACTGCTGAAGATCACGAGAAGTGCAGAACCCAAGAGTGCGCATGATCTCATCATTCGTTTCCACCCTCCGCCCGGCGAGCTATGAGAAATCAGCCGTTCCTGTCAACGCCATCTCATCCACTCTCTACCACGCGGAGCACGACGAGAATGCATTCCATCGGATGCGGCACGATGGCTTCAGCGTGATCCTCGGACATTTTGCAACTTGGCCCGACGCTGTGCTCTAGAGACTGAAGATGTGCCGCCGGCTTCGCTCTCTTGCCTAGCGCTATTCCTACCGACGCAGCTGATTCTCGTGTGCCCTTGTGAGTGAACGGCCACAGGGCACCGCCGGCTACTGCGGCGCCGGCGCGCCGGGCTCAACGGCGCCGACGCCGGCCGGTGCCGAGCGCCTGCTGTACGAGCTCGCCTGCACCTTTGCCGAGCGGCTCGAGCTCGACGAGCTGGTGCCGTTGGTGGTCGAGAAGTGCCGCTCGGCGCTGGGTGCCGAGGGCGCGTCGCTGATGTTGCTCGACGAGGCGGCCGACGAGCTCTACTTCCATACCACGGCCGAGAATCCTGAAGTCGTGAAGCGGCTGCGCGCTCTGCGGTTTCCGGCCGATCGGGGTATCGCCGGTGCCGTGCTCAGCGACGGGCACGCGGTGCGCGTCGACGACGTCGCGACCGACTCGCGCTTCTATCCGGTCATCGATCGTGAGAGCGGCACCACGACGCGCAACCTGGTGTGCGCACCGCTGAGCGTGCACGGGCGCCGCGTCGGCGTCGTGCAGGTCGTCAACCGGCGCGACGGCTCGTTCGACGACGCCGACGTGCGCCTGCTCGAAACGTTGGCCAGCAGTATCGCCGTGGCGCTGCAGAACGCGCGTCGCTTCGAGTCGCTCCGCCAATCGGAGGAGGCGTTGCGCACCAAGGTGCTGGTGCTGCAGCGCGATCTGGCGCAGCCAGGGCACTTCGCCGATCTGATCGGCGACAGCCCGGCGATGCGCGAGCTGTTCGCGTTGATGGACACCGCAGCCGCGTCGCCGATCGCGGTGCTGATTCAGGGCGAGACGGGCACCGGCAAGGAGCTCGTGGCGCGCGGCATCCATCGCGCCAGCATCCGCGGCGACAAGACGTTCGTGCCGGTCAACTGCGCGGCGATCCCGGAGTCGATGCTCGAGCGCGAGCTGTTCGGGCATCGCCGCGGCGCCTTCACCGGCGCCGTGCAGGATCAGCGCGGCCTGCTCGAGGCGGCCGACGGCGGCACGCTGCTGTTCGACGAGATCGGCGAGATGCCGCAGGCGATGCAGGCCAAGCTGCTACGCGTGTTGCAGGACGGCGAGGTGACTCCGCTCGGCGACACGCGGCCGCGGCGCGTCGACGTGCGCGTGCTGTCGGCCACCAATCGCGACCTGGCGGCCGAGGTCAAGGCCGGGCGCTTTCGCGAGGATCTCTACTATCGCATTGGCGCCTTCCCGATCCCGGTGCCGCCGTTGCGCGAACGCCGCGCCGACATCGCGCGGCTCGTTCCGGCCTTGCTGGCAGCCAGCGCCGAACGCCACGCCAAGCCAGTCGCCGGCATCCAGGCCGACGCCATGCTGGCCCTCGAAGCGTACGACTGGCCGGGCAACGTGCGCGAGCTGCAGAACGAGATCGAGCGCGCCGTGGCGCTGTCGCCGGCCGGCGGGGCGGTCGAGCTGCGCCACATCAGCGCGCGCATCGCCGGCGCGCCGCGCCCGGCGATCGCCGCGAACGCGGACGGCAGCGGCGACCTGCGCACCGCCCGCGCTGCGTTCGAGTCGGCCTTCATCGCCGCCGCTCTGCAGCGCGCCGGCGGCAATCTCTCGCAGGCGGCGCGCGCGCTCGGCCTGTCACGCGCCATGATGCAACGCAAGGTGCGCGACTACGGGCTGCGGTGACACCCATGCAGTGCGCCGCCTGTGGCCAGGAGAATCCGCCCGGCTCGAAATTCTGCCGCGAGTGCGGCGTAGCGCTGTTCCGGCGCTGCACCAGATGTGGCAGTGCAGCGCCGTCGGCGGCGCGCTTCTGCGCCGAATGCGGCGGCGAGATGCCGGCGCCGGCGAGCGCCGGCGCCGACGGCGAACGCCGCCAGCTCACCGTCATGTTCTGCGATCTGGTGGGCTCGACCGATCTTTCGCAGCGCCTCGACGCCGAGGACCTGCGCACCGTCGTCCGCGCCTACCAGGATGCCGCGGCGCGCGTGATCGAGCGCCACGAAGGGCACATCGCGCAGTACCTCGGCGACGGGCTGCTGGTGTACTTCGGCTACCCGCACGCGCATGAGGACGATGCCGAGCGCGCCGTGCGCGCCGGGCTCGGCATCATTCCGGCGGTGAAGGCGCTGCGCTTCGATGACGTGCGCGAGCGGACATCCGGTCTGACACCCGGGCCGCTGACGGTGCGCATCGGCATCCACACGGGCAAGGTCGTGGTCGGCGCCATGGGCGGCGGCGCGCGTAGTGAGATCCTGGCGCTCGGCGACACCACCAACATCGCGGCGCGCCTCGAAGCCTCGGCGGCGCCGGACGCGGTGGTGATCAGCGCCGACACGCTGCGCCTGGTGCAGGGGTTGTTCTTGTTGCGCGATCTCGGCACGCCGGCGCTCAAGGGCATCGCGCGCCCGATCCACACCTACGAAGTGATCCGGCCGAGCGGCGTGCGCAGCCGCCTCGACGTCGACCCGCGACGGCTGACGCCGCTGGTCGGGCGCGAGCGCGAGCTGGCGGCGCTGACCGAGTCGTGGCAACGCACGTGCACCGGCGCCGGCCGTGCAATGTCGATCTGCGGCGAAGCCGGCGTCGGCAAGTCGCGCCTGTTGCAGGCGCTGCGCGAGCGTCTGGCCGGCACACCGCACACCTGGTTCGAATGCCGCGCCACGCCCTACACGCAGGGCAGCTCCTTTCATCCGTTGATCGACCTGCTCGAGCAGGGGCTTGGCTTTCAAACGGACGAGGGTGGGGAGGCCAGGCTGTTGCGTCTCGAGGGCGGGATAGCGCGCGCCAAACTGCCGCGCGACGTCGTGCCCTTGATCGCGACGCTGCTCGGCCTACCGCTCGGCGAGCGCTATGCGGCGCCACGGCAGAGCCCCGAGCTGCAACGCAAGCTGACCATCGAAGCGTTGGTTGCCTGGACGCAGGCGTTGGCCGACCAGCAGCCGCTGGTCATGCTGTTCGAGGATCTGCACTGGTGCGATCCGTCGACGCTGGCGGTGATCGAGCTGGCGCTGGGACAGGCGGCGACCCGCCGCGCCCTCATCCTGCTGACCTTCCGACCGAGCTTCACCCCGTCGGCTGGCTTGGCGCAGGCGGTGCACGTGGCGGTCGAGCGGCTGTCGCACGCCGAGGTCGCGACGATGATCGCCGGCCTGGCGCGCGATGTCGCGCTGCCCGCCGCGGTGATCGCGCGCATCGCCGAACGCACCGATGGCGTCCCGTTGTTCGTCGAGGAAGTCACCAGGATGGTGCTCGAGCACGACGTCGCGCCCGGTGACGGGTCCGACGCGCTGAGCGGCCTCGGCGAGATCGACATCCCGACGACGCTGCAAGATTCGCTGATGGCGCGCCTCGATCGCCTCGCTCCCGGCAAGGAGGTGGCGCAGCTCGCGGCGACGCTCGGGCGCGAGTTCGCCTATGCGCTGCTGCAGACGATCTCCACCGGCCAGGAGGATCGCCTGCGCGGCGGGCTGGCGCAGTTGGTCGATGCCGGATTGCTGTATCAGCGCGGCGGGCTGCCCGACGCGAGCTTCAGCTTCAAGCATGCGCTGGTGCAGGACACCGCGTATCGCTCGCTGCTCAACAGCGTGCGCCAGCCGATCCACTGGCGCATAGCCCAGTCTCTGGAGGAGCATTTCCCCGAGCGCGCCCAAGCCGAGCCCGAGGTGGTGGCGCGACACTATGAGCTGGCGGGAATGGCCATCGAAGCCTTGCAGCGCTACCGCGTGGCCGGCGAGCGCCTGGCGCAGCGCTCCGCCAACGAGGAAGCCATCGACCTCTTGCGCCGCGCCCTGACGCTGGCGATGACGCTGCCCGAGGGGCGCGAGCGCAATCGGCACGAGCTCAATCTGCAGATGGCGATCGGCGTGCCGATCGCGGCGGCGCGCGGTTGGTCGAGCTCGGAGTACGAGCAGACCTACGCCCGCGCCCGCGAATTGGCCGCGCAGATCGGCGCGGCGCCAGAGATGCCGCGTCTGATCGAGGCGATGGCGGCGGCCTATCTGCTCAGAGGCGAGCTCGCCACCTCGGCGGAGATCGCGGCCGACGTGATGGTCGCCGCACAGCGAACGGGCGAGCCGTTCGATCTGCTGCTGGGGCACGTGAGCAGCGGCTGCCCGTGGCTTTTCACAGGCGACTTCGCGCGCGCGCTGCACCACTTCGAAGCGGCGATCGGCATCTACGATCCATCCAGACACGCGCCGCTGGCGCACGAGGTGGGCTTCGATCGCGGCATCGTCGCGCATGCCTACGCCGGCCTCTGTCACACCTACCTGGGCCAGCTCGATCGGGCGCGCGACTGCGCCGAGCATGCGATCGTGCTGGCGCGCCGCTCAGATCACCAGTTGACGTTGGTCAACACGCTGATGGAAGCCGCCTGCGTCTACTACGAGCGCCGCGAGTTCGATCTGATGCGCGACCGCGCCGCCGAACAAGTCGCCGTCTCGCAACAGCTCGGCTTTCCCTTCTGGGCGGCGATCGGGCGGTTCTGGCGGGGCCGCGCCCAGATTGCCGGCGGCGACGGTGAGGCGGGATTGGCCGAGATGCAGACGGCAATGATGGAGCTGGCGCAACTCGGCGCCGGCGTCGGCGCAACCGCCGTCCTGCTCGTGCTCGCCGAGAGCCAGCGCGGACTCGGGCACGCCGCCGAAGCGCTTGGCATGCTCGCGATGGCGCTGGCCCAGGGGGCCGCGCAGGGCGAGCACTACGTCGACTGTGAGATCCAACGGTTGCACGGTGAGATCCTGCTCGACGCGGAGAGTACGGCCGCCGAGGGCGAAGCGCTGCTGCACCAGGTGATCGCGATGGCGCGCGCACAGAACGCGTGCTTGTGGGAGCTGCGCGCCGCGATCAGCCTGGCGCGCCTGTGGCAACGCCGCGGCGAGATCAGCGAGGCGCTCGCCCTGCTGGCGCCGCGGTATGCCGCGATGCGCGAGGGGTTGGGGACCGCCGACCTGGTCGAGGCGCAGCAGCTACTGAGCGAATTGGAGGTGGCGGCTGGCGGTCGTCTCCGCGACGCCAAGCCGTCCACCACTGCCGCCTGACTACGTTCTGACCCACTGGCTGCGGCGCGCTGGGTACTCTGGTAGCCGGTTGCGCGCCGCGTGCCGCGCGACATCGCCGCCGTGGTGTCGCCATGCGGATGGCACGCGCACTGCTCTGGCGTACGTGGTGACTTCCCTTTCGACAACCGCGGCGCCGCGCGTCGCGCGCACGAATGGCACGGTGCGACAACTGGTGACGACATCGCGGGCGCAATGCCCGTGTGGCCATGAGAACTCCGAAGGGGCAAAGTTCTGCACCGCCTGCGGCACTTCGCTCGCCGCGGTCTGCCTCCCGTGCGGTCAGCGCAACCCGCGCGGCGCGCGTTACTGCAATTACTGCGGCGTGCCGTTGCCGGGCGACGCCGCCGCCATGTCGCCCGTCGCCAAGCGCCCGTCGACGCGCGCGCCCCGGTAACGCGTCACCCCGCCGCCGGCCGGCCGGCCACGTGTCGAGACACAGGGTGAACCCGGTCGCCGCCGCGGCGACCCCACTTCAACCGAGGAGACGCTCAATGAAGCTCATGGGATTTGCTGCCAGCGGATTACTGCTGATCGCCCAGACCGCCGCCGCCGAACCGACGTGGAGTGCGATCAGCTTCTCCACCACGCCGCCCAACGCACCGCTGGTGCTGGCCGCGGCCGACGCGCTGATGAATTCCGCCGTCGGCAAGGAGTTCCCCGGCAAGCTGCTGCTGCAGATGGAAGTCGCCGACGGTTCGAGCCCGGCGACGCACAGCTTCATTCCGATCTACAAGAGCGCGGCGGATCGCGAAGCGTTCGTCGCCAAGCTGCAGGCTGATCCCGCCTGGGCCACCTTTCAGGGCGAGATGGTCAAGCTGAGCCAGCCGGTCTCAACGGTGCAGTATCAGACCGTGAAGACGTGGGGCGACCTGGCCGATACCGACCACGTGTGGATGGGCTATTCGTTCGGCGTCAGCGATCCCGCGGCCTTCGTCGCCGCGCTCGACAAGTTCATGGCCTCGCCGACCGGCAAGAAGTTTCCCGGCCAGGTGTACCTGTCCTCGGTGACTGCGGGCGGCATCACCCCGGTGACGCATCTGATCTCCGTCGGCTTCGCCAGCGAAGCCGAGATGGCGAGCTGGACCGCCACGCGCGACGCCAGCGCCGATTGGGCCGCCTACCTCAAGGCCTCGCGTGCCGCCGCCCAGTATCTCGGCGCCAACCTGTCGCGCGACCTCAAGACGTGGGGCCCGGCGACGTTCGGCACCATCACCGCGCGCTGAACCCAGTTATGCGCCGTCAAGTCGGCGCGTTCGTTGATCAGGAGCGGAGCGTCGCCGCGAGGCGACGCTCCGTTTGCGTTCGTGGCCCGCAGTGCGCGTTGCCGTACTACCCTCAAACGAGGGACGACGAGTGAGACACCAGGGCACAAAGAGGAGTCTTATCAGCTAGGGGGGGTTGTTGGTGGCAGTGGAGACTGGGGATCGTTGTCACGCACCCGCTGCTTCATGGCTTCATGGTGTTCGCGATGGCGCTGACCTGGCTACATTCTGAGCCACTGGATCCGGTGGTCTGGGTACGCGAGTAGCCGATCGAGGCGCGCACGACTCGCGCAGCGGCTGCGCCAACTCGCCACTGCGCATGGCACGGCCGCTGCTTTGTAGCGGCTCGTGAACCAGGGGGATCGAGCCGCTGCGCACCGGCTGCGGCGGATAGGGACGAAGCAGCGCGGGGTGTTGATCACCTTGTGCACGGCGATGCTCATGGCGGCCGTCGGTGCGCTGGCTGGCCGCGCCCGGGCGCAGGACCCGGCGCCGATTCCGGAGCCCGACATCATTTACTTCGGCTCGGTGCCGGCGGGCAGTCAGATCGCTATCGACCATGCGGCGGGGCAGCTCGATTCGGCGACGGCAGGCGCCGGTAGCCCGTACGTGCTGAACGTGAAGCTGGTGCAGCCCGTGGTGGCGCCGAAGCCGGCGTTGCCGCCGGCGGGGAGCGCCTACGTGGGAGACTCCGCCACGGTCTCGGTGAACGGCGTGGCGCAGGGGCGCGTCAATCTCGCCGAGCGCGGCGCCATCTTCCGCCTCGACATTCCCAATCCCGCGAAGACGCCGTCGCCGAACGCGATCCTCAGCCCGGTGCTGGTCGAGCCGACGATCCCGCCACTGTTGTGCGGCGATGCGCTCTGTACGCCGACCATGCCGCGCGTCGGCACGCCGACGCCGACTCGCTCTCCGGGCAGCGGTACCGGCACGCCGGCGCCGTCGGAGACGCCGACGCCGACGCCAACCGTAACGTCCTCGCCGCTGGCCGCGACGTGCATCGGCGACTGCGGCGGCGACGGCAGCGTGACCATCGACGAGTTGGTGCGCAGCGTGAACATTGCGCTCGGCAACGCCGCCGTTGATGCGTGCCTGGCAAGCGATCGCAACGGCAACGGCGCGGTGACCATCGACGAATTGGTGGCGGCGGTCGGCAACGCACTGAACGGTTGCCCGCAGGTGACGCCGTGAGGGCGCCGCGCACGGGCGTGCTGGCCCTGCTGCCGATCATCGCGCTGGCGCTGACGCGCGACCCGCGGGCGGCGCGTGCCGGCGGCGCGCTCGCCAATCCGACGGTGGCGCACGTCGACGGCGTCGCCATCGACGCCGACGCGGTGCGCCATGAGATGGTGCGGCGCGGCGCCGACTTTCTGCCGCGCTTGTCGGAGCTCGCAGAGAAGGAAGCTGTGGTCGAGGACCTGGTGCGCGTCGAGGTGCTGGCGCAGCAGGCGCGCAAGGCGGGCTATGCCGACGATCCCGAGATCCGGCGCACCATCGACCGCCTGCTGGCGGAGAAGTACTGGCGCGATCAGGTCGAGGCCGCGCCGGTGCCGCCGGTGACGGTCGAGCAGGCGCGCGCCTACTACGACGCACATCCAGCGGAATTCACCGAGCTCAAGAAGGTGCGCGGCGCCGTCATCGCGCTGCGCTGGCCGTCGAGCGCCGGCGACGCCGAGCGCGCGATGGTGCGCGCCAAGGCGCAGCGCCTTGTGGGCGAAGCGCAGGGCGCCAATCCGCGCAGCTTCGCGGCGCTGGTCGCGGCCAACTCCGAGGATCCCGCGACGCGATCGTCCGGTGGCGACACCGGCTTCATCGTGCAGGGCACCACCGTCTTTCGCTTCGAGCCGCCGTTGGTCAACGCACTGTTCACAATCGATCAGGTCGGCGGGGTTGCCGCGGTCGAGGGCGAGCGCGGCGTCTATGTCGTGCGCCTGTCCGCCACGGAGGGCGGCAGCGTGACGCCGTTTGCGGACGTCGAGCACGGCCTGACGGAGCGCCTGACGGCGGAGCGCAAGCGCGCTCTGGAGGAGCAGCACTACGCGGCGTTGCGCCAGCAGGTCGACATCGCCATCGATCGCCAGGCGCTGGGTGCAGTGGGTCCGCAGGACCTCGCTGCGGCGGCGCGTCCGCCATCGTTTCCGGTCGGGGAGAAGGCGCCGTGAGCTCACGCCCACACGGTTGGATGCGCCGTGTCGCCGCCGCGTTGTCGCTCGGCGTCGCACTACTGTGCGCCGCGCTGCCGGTGCATGCCGCCATGCAGCGCCTGGTGCTGCAAGCGGATTGGAACCTGATCTCGTTTACTGTTGCACCGTCCGATCCTTCCGTCAGGGAGGTCTTCGCGCCGCTCATCGCCGCCGACAATCTCGAGGCGCTGTGGGAGTACGACGCGGCGCGCGGCGCCTGGAGCCGCTTTCCCGCCGCGGTGGAAGGCGGGCCGACGATCGACGCCATCGCCGGTGGCAAGGGCTACTGGCTGAAGCTGCGCCGCGCCGCGCAGCTCGACGTCGAGGGCGATCTCGGCATGACCAGCGGACCGGGCGATCTGGCGCGCGACTGGAACCTGGTCGGCTTCCCGCTCGAGCAACCGGCGCCGTACGACCGCGTCATCACCAATGCCGCAGTGCGGCAGATCTGGACCTTCGACGCGGTGCAGGGGAAGTTCCTCGGCGTCGTCATCGATCCGCAGGGAACCGTGCTGCGCGAGGACTTCATCAACCTCGAAGCCGGCCGCGGCTACTGGTTGCTCTCCAATCAGGGAATTTCACTGGCGCCGGTGCTCGGCACCGGTCTGCCGCCGGACCTTGACGTGCCGCCGCTCATCGCGGGCGCCGCGGCGAGCACCGCCGGGCAGGGCACGGCAGGCGATCTGGCGCCCAAGCCGTTCACGCGTTCGGCCGGCGACATCGACATCGGCGGCGACGGCTACTACGACCGCACCGGCAGCCAGCGCGCCATCGACTTCGGCGAGCGGCTGACCATCCAGCCGATCAGCATCTTCAATGACCGCTCCGGCGTGCTGAGCTGGCACATCGAGATCGTCAACCCGGCGGCGACGCCATGGCTGCGTCTGCGCGTGCTGGATCCCGACACCAAGATGCAGACGCTGGTCACCGAGCTCAGCGGCAGCGTCACCTCCGAGACCGATGTCGTCGACATCACCGTCGATCGCACCGGCCTGCCGCCGGGCGATCTCGCGGGCGCGGTGAAGTTGACCACCAATGCCGCCGATCTGCCGCCGCCGGCCGAGGCCATGCGCACCATCGCCGTGAAGATGTCGGTGGCGCAGCTCGACGGCGATTATCTGCTCACCGCGAACATCAATACGATCAACGACAAGCCTGCCGATCTGCCCGATCCGAAGCTGGCGATCAGTCTGTATCGCGACAGCGACGGGCTGAAGGTCGTCGTCAACGGCGACGCCAGCTTGCTGGTCTCGCAGCGCCTGCGCTTGAGCGGCGGAGTCATCGCCAGCGGCTCGAGCCGCTTCCAGGTCTCCGGCAGCTACGAGATGCCGGCCGACGATCCGGGCAATCCGTACGGCGTCGCGGTGCGGCGCGATCTCACGCTGCGTGGCCAACGCCGCGATCCGCTCAACGCTGACGACGCCGCCCTTGGCCCGCTCGATCTCAAAGGCGAGTACTTCGAGACGATTCGCAACGTCACCGCCGAGCCGATCTTCCTGGCTGGCACGTTCACCGCAGAACGACTCGGTGCGACGGCCAGCGCGCGCGACGTGATCGACACCGACAACAATACCGTCGGCAACATTCCGGACAACGGGTCGTTGACGCGCACGATCCAGGTCACTCGCAAGGTACTGATCACCGAGCTCGACGTCACCGTCGAGCTGCAGCACACGCGGCCCGCCGATCTGGTCGTTACGTTGATCGGGCCGGACGCCACCGAAGCCGTGTTGCGCGACCGCAGCGCCGCGGTGGTGGGACGCGTCATGTACGACGACATCGCCACGCCGGTCGACAGCCTCGTCGTCTTCAACGGCAAGCTCGCCGCCGGCACCTACACGCTGCGCGTCGAGGACAAGCAAGCGGGGCAGACCGGCAGCCTGCGCGATTGGAGTCTGCGCATTCGCGGCACCGAGGTGCACGACCTCGGCGGTACGCTCGCCGGTGTGCCAGCCGGGGCGACGCTGCTGCTGACCGGTTGCGGTGTGAGCAGCCTGGCGACGAGCGGCGCCGGCGGCAGCTTCTCGTTCGACAACCTCGTCGACTGCAACTACCGCATCACGGTGCTGCAGTCGGGCTTCCGCACCGTCAGCCGCGACGTCACGCTCAACGGCAGCGACATCACCAATCTCGCCATCGCGCCGGCGCCGGCGACGCCGTTCATGCCGGCGCCGATCACGTTGCCGCACAGCCCCAACGCCGCCTTCGCATCGCTGACGACGAGCGGCGGCGCCGGTACGCGCTTCCCGGTGCGCGAGCAGCAGTACGTCTTCGACGCCACGACTTATGACGTCGATCGGCCGCCGCGCGGGCCCGGCAACTTCCCCGGCGCCGAGGATACCAACGCGTTCAACGGCGAGGTGGATCCGCTCACCATGACCAACGAGACCGGCCCGGGCGCGATCAACGCAACGGTCGACGGTCCGACCGGTAACCTGGAGTTACCCGCCCGCGTCGCGATGACGATCGGCCAACCGGTGATCGGCACCAGCGCACAGGGCGACCTGCGCCTGTCGGTGGGAGCCAATCCATGAAGCGCGCTGCCCGATCGCTGGCCACGCTCGCGTGTGCCGCCGCGCTGCTCGGCATCGCACCGGCGGTGCGCGCGCAGGAGTGCCAGCGCACCGATCAGTTCGCCAGCCAATGGATGCGTCTCGATGCCGCGCGCTCGTACCGCAACGGCTTCGCGGAGCCGGCGGACGGCGGTGTCACGCGTCAGCGCGGCAACAAGTCGTATACGCAATTGCTGGAGGATTACCCGCCGCAGCAAGGCGAGTTCCGCGCGCTGCTCGACGAGTTCGGCGCCCAGCTCGACGACCCGCGCCCGAGCGTCGTGCGCGAGGCCACCTGCGGGTTTCGCGAGACGCTCAACGAGATCATGGCCGGCGAGACGCTGCTCGGCAATCAACGGCTGCTGCAGGGGCTGCGCACGCGCTATCCCGGCATCGGCGATCCCCAGGATCCCGATCAGCGCACGCTCCTGACCCAAGCCAACGACCTCTTCCGCGACGCCGTCGAGCTGTCGGCGGAGCGCATCCGCGAGGACCCGAGCCGCCTGCGCAGCAGCGGCACGGTGAACGCGACGTTTCCCTTCTTCGTCGAGAACACGCCACGCGCCGCCGGCCTGCAGGGCGAGGTCGTCGAAGACGACTACTTCCGCTTCACCGATCTGGTCACGCGCTACGGGCTGGCCGGCAACTCGCTCGGCAAGCGCCTCTTCTTCCTTGGCAACGACACGCCGACTGAGCGCGCCGACGCCGCCGCGACGTTCCAGCGCACGGCGCAGACGGTCTATCTCAGCTCGGTGCTGCTCGGCGCCGCGCAATCGCGCCGCGACTTCCAGGTCAACAACGGCACCGAGGTGAAGCGTCAGGTCAACGACGCGCAGCAGGTCTTCGACGACATCCGCGCCGGCTTCAATCCGCTGAAGCTGCGCGGCGACTTCGTGCCCAACCAGCCGACCAACAATCTGCTCGCCGGCGTGAAGAACCTGGTCGTCTCGGCGCAGCACGGCGAGGACGCGGCGCGCGTCCTGACCCGGCAGTACGACATGGACCAGACGGCGCTGACCAAGGAGCTGCGCGACCAGACGGTGCAGTTCGTCGATCAGCTCGACATTTTGATCAGCATCGTCATCCGTCCGGGCGATGCGAGCTGCGATCCACCGGCGCAGACCAACTGCGACATGACGGTGCCCGAGGACCGCGAAAAGATCCTGGCGCTCACCCGCGATCCCGTCTTCCTGTGCGGCCCGCAAGCCGCAACCGATCCGCTCGACTGCAGCGCCACGGCCGACCAGGGTGGCTGCGACGCGACGATCTGCACCAACTACCAGGCCTACACCGGCTCCCTGATCGATCTGCGCGAGGCGGAGCGGGCGCTGCAGAACTTCACCGAGCAGATCCGCATCGAAGAGACGCGCAGCGGCCAGGTGACGCGCATCACGCAAAACGGAGCGGCCAGCTTCACGGCGCTCGACATCGCCGGCGGCATCGCCAAGGCGGCGACGCCGGATGTCGACACCGAGGGCGTTGCGACCTTCGCGCTCAGCGCGGTGACCGAGGGACTCTTCGCGGCGGGGCGCACGCAGCTCGAGGCCGCGCAGAGCATTCAGCTCGAGCAGAACGACTCATCTGCGACGGTGAAGAACCTGCTGCTCGAAGAGGCGACACAGGCGATCGCCGTCGAGCGCGCCAAGCTCGCGGTCAGCGAAGCGCACCGCAACTACACCGCCTCGATCGGCGATCTGATCCGTTTCATCCGCAACGCTGCCGGCACGCGCGAGGAGCTCGCCGAGGCGTACTTCACCAATCCCGCCTATCGCCTGCAGCTCGATCTGGCGCAGCAGGATGCCGAGGCCTCGTTCCAGGCGGCGATGGTCGCCAGCTACGAGGCGACCAAGGCTCTGGAGTACGAGTGGTCGGAGCGGGTATCCAATCCGGTGGCGCGCCAGGACGGTGGGCTGGCCGAGCCGATCGGCGGCGGCAGCAAGTTCGATCCGATCGTGCGCGCCGAGTCGGCCTTTGCGGTTGCCTCGGCGGGCAGTCCGGGATCGCCGTCGCCGACACTGCAGACCTACGTCGAGGCGCTGCAGCAGTGGGACATCAAGATGCGCCAGCTGCGTGGCCCGCAACGCCAGGCCGGTCAGACGGTGCGCATCTCGCTCCGGAAGGACATCCTCGGGTTCAACAGCTCCGACGAGGCGTTCAACCGCCTCGCCTTCCGCGATTATGTCGCCAAGCACCGGCTGCCCGGCCGCAATCCGGACGTCGCCGATCTGATCGTCGAGTTTCCGATGCAAATCGGCGATCAGACGCTGCTGCCGGCGCGCTCGAATCTCAAGATCTTCAACCCCAGCGTCACCAGCTTTTGCCAGGGCGGTCTGAGCTTCAATTTGAAGACGGTGCCGGGCCGCAATCTACGGCTCACTGCCTCGACCAACCCGCCGCTGGTCGACCTCATCATGCAGGACCAAGCCGTGGTGCGGACGTTCTTCTCGCGCTTCGACAGCGGCGGCGACGACGACTTCCTCACCCTCAAGCTCGAAGGCGCGCGCGATCTGGGACAATCGCAGTTCGCCGCGCTGTCGGTGCAAGCCACCATCGACGGGCAGGGCGATCCGGTCGACGGACACCTCTCCGGCGGCGTGCAGTCGAACTGCCAGCTCGCCAATCGCAGTCCCGCCGTGTCGCGCTGGCAGCTGCGCATCCAGGGCGACAGCGGCATCAACAACACGCTCAACCTCGACAACCTCGACGACATCGAAATCCTGCTGACCTACACCTTTGGCCAGCCGCAGACCTTCCAGTTTCCGGTCTTTCAGTGATGCGGCGCGCCGCGAAGGACGTGACCATGACAACAGTTGCTCACTCGTTTCTGCGCGGCGCCCTCGCGGCGACGGCGCTCTTGCTGCTGGTCGGCGCGCCGGCGTCGGCGACGCGCCTGATTCCGTTTCAGGGACGCGTCACCAACGGCGCCGGGCAGCCGCTGGCGGATGGGAACTATCGCGTCACCTTCGCCATCTACGATGAGGCGACGGGCGGCGAAGCGCTGTACACGGAGTCGCACACCGACGTCAGCATCATCGGCGGCCAGATCAACGTCCTGCTCGGCAGCCTGGTGTCGCTCGACGATCCGAACGGCGACCAGGACCCGGCCGACGCGGTGCATTTCGACGACTCGCTGCGGCCGCGTTACCTCGGCATCAAGGTCGGCGCCGAGACCAACCAGGAAATGGTGCCGCGCCAGGAGCTCATCCCGTCGTTCCACGCGCGCGTCGCCGATACGACGATCGACGGCGGCGTCGGCACCGAGCAACTCGCCGACGGCGCGGTGACGACCCCGAAGATCGATCCCGAAGTGCTGATTCCTGCCGGCGCGATCATGCCCTACGCCGGCAAGACGGCGCCGCCGGGCTGGGTGCTGTGCGACGGCACGCAGTACGACGGAACCCTCCCTGAGTTTGCGCGGCTCTTCGATGCCGTCGGCCTCACCTTCGGCGGCAGCGGCAACATGTTCCAAGTGCCCGATCTGCGCGGTCAGTTCCTGCGCGGGCTCGACCCGAGCGGAACGATCGATCCGAACGGTGCCAATCGCACGCTCGGCTCGACGCAGGGATTTGCCACCATCGGTCTGCAGGGCGGCGGCAGCACCGACGTCGCCGGCAATCACTATCATCCGCAGCGCTACACCTACGGACCGTACGCCGATCTCAACAGTGGGAATGCGGGGCAACAGGGCGTCTCGCGCACCGGTTCAAACGACAACGTGTACCTGAATCGGGCCATAACCTCCGGCGAAAATCAGGGTCCCTACACCTTTGAGGATGGTCCCAACGTCGGCGGCGGCTACCCGGCGGGAGCGCACGCGCACGGGGTCACCGTGTCGGTGGCGCCGCCCCCCGGCGCGACGTCGACCGAAGTCCGTCCGAAGAACGTCGCGGTGAACTACATCTGCAAGCTCTGACCCCCTTGCCGCAACGGAGCCAGCCGCCGTCGCCCGCCGCGCCGCTGGCGGACGTGCATCACCTCGCCTTCTGGCGGCGTTTCCACGTGCGGATGGCCGGGCTGTTCGGCGGCCTGGTGTTCTTCGTGCTCCTGCTGATGGGCGTCGCCTTCTATGTCGTCGGCGTGCATCATCAGGTGCGCGCGCTACAGAGCCGGCTGCGCACTGCGGCGGTGACACTGTCGCACCAGATCCGCCCCGAGGCCGTGCTGGCCCTCAATGTCGCCGACGACCGCGACAAGCCCGAGTACCACGAGCTACGCCAGCTGTTTCAGGAAGTGGCGGCGGACGAGCCGCAGTTCGTCAGTATCTACGTGCTGCGCTCGACGGATCGGCCCCACATCCTCGCCTTCGCCGCCGACTTCGTGATTCCCGGCCGCACGTCGGCCGCGGCGGTCGGCGAGGAGTACGACTCGCGTCAGGCCGCGTCGCTCGACGCCGCCTTCCAGCAACCGACGGTCGAGGACCAGTTCACCACCGACCGCTGGGGCACCGTGCTGTCCGGCTACGCGCCGATTCGCGACGCGGCGGGCACGGCGATCGCCGTGGTCGGCATCGACGTCTCGGAAGCCGACGTGCGTCAGCTGAAGCTCGAAGTGCTGATGCTCACCCTGGGCGTATTCGGCGTTGCCGCCGTCAGCATCGCCGTGCTCGGCTGGTTGGTCGGGCGCAACGTGCGCAAACCGCTCGGCCACATCACCGACGCCACGACCGAGATCGCCGCGGGTCGGCTCGACACGCGCGTGCATCTGCAGCGCAAGGACGAGTTCGGCATCCTTGGGCGACACCTCGACGCCATGGCCGCCGGATTGGGCGAGCGGGAGCTGATCCGCGCCACCTTCGGGCGCTTCGTTTCCGAAGAGGTCGCGCAGCGGGTGCTGGCGTCCGAGGATGGCGCCGCGTTGGGCGGCGAAGAGCGCATCGTCACCATGCTGCTGACCGACCTGTCCGGCTACTCGACGCTGAGCGAGCAGATGGCACCGGCCGAGGTCGTGACGCTGCTCAACACCTACTTCGGCTTGATGGGCGAGATCATCGATCGCTACCACGGCTGCGTCATCGAGTTCACCGGCGACGGCTTCCTCTGTGTCTTCGGCGCCCCCAATGCGTTGCCGGATCACGCCGAGCGCGCGGTGCGCTGCGCCGTCGAAATGCAGGCTCGTCTGGCGGACGCCAATGGCGAATGGGCGCAACTGGAAGCCAAGCTCTGGCATGGACAGGGCACCGCCCATCTCCGCATGCGCATCGGCGTCCACACCGGCGCGGTGATCGCCGGCAACATCGGCACGCCCAGCCGCGAGCAGTACTCGGTCATCGGCGATTCGGTGAATGTCACGGCGCGCGTCGAGCAGCTCAACAAGGATCTGGGCACGGGCACCCTGATTACCGAGGAGACGCTGATCCGCCTGCCACCCGAACTGCGCAGCCGCGCCGTGCTGCGCGGCGAACACCCCATCCGCGGCCGCACGCATACGGTGACGGTGTACTCGATTTAGGATCCCATCCGTCGCGGCTGCGGCTAGGCGATCGACGAGCAACCCATGCAGGGAGTCGACTCGGAAGCACTGGACTTCCGAGCTGCTTCCGAGTCCTTCGCCGGCGTTCGGACGCTCACGCGGCGCGACTTGGAGACCCTACGGTTTCTGACTCGGTCCGAGCGGTGGATGCGGATCACGGTTCCGCTGCGAGCTCCGCTTGGCGGCTAGATACCCAAAGCGCTGAGCGCCTTGGCGATGCGTTTGCGCACCGCGGCGTCGGCGAATGGGAACGAGGCGAAGAAATCGTTCTGCGTGATGGCCGGATTGCGCTCGCGGACGTTTGCCGCCCAGGCGGCGGCGCGCTTGGTGTCGCCCTTGAGCGAGTGGGCGGCGGCGGCGATGACGGCGATCAGCACGTGGGCGCCGGGCGAGCGGGCGGCGCGCTCGGCCCAGACGGCGGCGTCGTGCGTCTGACCGCTGACGATGTGCGACAGCGCGCGCGTCGCGGTCATGGCGTAGTGCAGCGGATCGAGCGGGCTCAGCGCCATCGCCGTATCGGCGTCGGCGCGACCCGCCGTGCCGCGCCCGGCGAGCGCGTGCGTCCAGGCGCGCGCGTAGATCCCCTGCGCATAGCTCGGGCTCATGGATACTGAGCGCTCGATCCAGACCAAGCCGGCGTCCAGTTCGCCTTCGAGCCAGAAACTGCGTCCCATCGTAAGCGTCGCGAAGGGGTCGAGCGGATCGAGCTCGACGCTGCGCTCGGCGGCGCGTCGCGCGTCGCGCACCGCCACGGCGACGTCCGGCGTGTAGCGCAGAAAGGCGCTCTGGAAATGCACGAACGAGAGGCCGGCGTGCGCGCGCGCGAAGCGCGCATCCTGTGCCACGGCACGTGCGAAGAGCGCGCCTGCCGCGGCGTTGTCGTGGCGGTTGAAGCGAAACATATGCTGCAGGCCGAGATGGTAGGCCGACCATGCGTCGAGGTTCTCGGGCGCGATGAGGCGCGCCGCCTGCGCTTCGTGCAACGGGATCTGCAGCTCCAGTGCCGTGACGATGCGCGTCAGGATGACGCCGCGCGTCTCGTGCACGTCGGCGACGTTCGACACGAAGCGGTCGCCCCACACCACGCCGCCGTCGCGCGTGTCGATCAGTTGCGCGATCACCGTCAGCGTCACGCCGTTGATCTCGACGGTTCCGGATAGGCAGTAACGCACGCCGAGCGCCGCGCCGACATCGGCGAGGTCCGGTTCCGCCGAGCGAAAGCGAAACGACGAGCCGCGCGCGATGACGAACAACCAGCGCAGCCGCGCCAGCTCGGCGATCAGCTCGTCGGCCAGCGCATCGGCAATGGTGGCGTACACTCCGCCGGAGCCGACCAGGCGAAACGGCAGCACGGCGATCGACGGTTTGGCCTGCGCTTCGGGCGCCGCGCGCTCGCTCGGTGTATCGTCCTGGGTCGGCCGCGGCGCCGCGGCTTCCTGCACCGGCGCGACGAAGCGGAAACCCTGGCCGTGGATGGTGCGGATGAGACGCTGCGCCCTGCCGTCGTCGCCGAGCGCCCGGCGAGCCGATTTGACGCGGCTGTCGACGGCCGAGTCGGAGACGATGCGTCCATCCCAGACTTTCTCGATCACCTCGTCGCGCGACACCATCCGCTCGCGGTTCTCGGTGAGCAGCAGCAGCAGCGCGAACACCTGCGGCTCGACGGCGACCGGCTCGCCGCTGCGGCGCAGCTCGACCTTCGATGGGTCCAGCTCGAACTCCGCGAAGCGATAGATCATCGGTGCCGACCGTAGCGCATCGGGGTGGGCGCGCCCAGAAATCTCCAGCCCGTCTCCAGGCGATCTGCAAGCGCGCCGCGACGGGCAGCACTATGAGATCTGCACGGCGGCGGAATCAATCCGCACCCGAACCGACACAGGAGGCACCATGCCGCTCGTTACCATCGACGTCATCAAGAGCGTCTTCACGCCGAGCCAGAAGCAGGAGATGATCGCCCGCGTCACCGAGGCGATGATCAGCATCGAGGGCGAGAACATGCGCCCCGTCACCTGGGTGAAGATCAACGAGATCGAGCAGGGCGACTGGGCGATCGGCGGCAAGACCCTGAAGGCGGCGGATGTGCACGCACTGGCCGCCGGCAAAGCTGCCTGACGCGCCGTCGCTTCGTCGGAAGTAGCGCCGCCCGAATTCCATCGGGCGGCGCGATCCGAGACCGCGGCCACAGTTTGCCGCGCTGCGGTAGGCGCGGACCGGCGCGAGCAGTTGCCAGTCGGCGTTGCGGCTGCCAATGCGGAGCCGCTGTGCGGCAGACACTGGATCGTCAGAGCTTGGCGGCGGCGCCTGACGAGCCCGGGGTGTATCGCTTTGTCGATGCCGACGGCGCGGTGATCTATGTCGGCAAGGCCAAGAGCCTCAAGCGCCGGCTCGCCGCCTACCGTACCCTCTCGCTCGCGTCGCGTCGCAAGCGTCACCGCAAGATGACGCGGATCGTGCGCGCCGCGGCGAGCTGTACGTGGGAGACGGCGGCCTCGCACGTCGACGCGTGCATTCTCGAGCTGCGCCTCATTCAAGTGCTGCAGCCGCGGCTCAACGTCAGCGCCAGCTTCAGCCGCTCCTATCCGTTCATCGGCACGCGCGACGCGCACGGGCGTCTGTACTTCGTCCTCAGCGCGCGCCCGGAGAAGCTGGCGGGCTATGCGCTGTTCGGCGCCTTCCGCTCGCGCCAGGCTACGGCAGAGGCCTTCTACGGTCTGCTCGCGTTGCTGAAGTTCGTCGGTCACAAAGAGAAGAGCCGCGCCGGTGCGCACGGTTTCCGCCAGATCCCTGCGCCATGGCGCGATGAGCTGCATGCCTTCTTTGCCGGCACCTCGCGCGCGGCGCTGCAGACCCTGACGTTGCGCCTGCTCGAAAGCGCCGCGGCGCGGACGCGGCGCGCCGAGGTGCAGGAGCGCCTCGCGGCTTTGCAACGCTTTTGGGAGGTCGAGGCCGAACCGCTGCGGCGCGCCATGCGCGACACCGGCTACACCGGTGCCTATCCGGTGCCGCAGGTCGATCGCGATCCACTCTTCACTCGCTGGCGGCTTGCCGGTGAGTGCGCCGCGCCCCCGATCCTCCCCGCGCAGTAGCGCGAGCGGCCGTCGGCCCGGGCCGTGAGAACCCGCTTCAATTACAGTTCAAATCTCTGATAAGAGATTTTGAATCCCTTGCGACCGCCGCGGCGGCGCACACCCCACAGGAGGACAGCAGCATGGGTCGGAAAGTGTTTGTCGTCGGCGTCGGCATGACCAAGTTCGAGAAGCCCGGATCGAAGGACTGGGACTATCCGGACATGGCCAGGGAAGCCGGCACCAAAGCGTTGCAGGACGCCGGCATCGGATTCGACAAGATCGAGCAGGCGGCGGTCGGCTACTGCTACGGCGATTCCACCTGCGGCCAGCGCGCCGTGTACAGCCTCGGCATGACCGGCATCCCGATCTACAATGTGAACAACAACTGCGCGACCGGTTCCACCGCGCTGTTCATGGCCAAGCAGTTCGTCGAGTCGGGCATCGCCGACTGCGCCCTCGCCCTCGGCTTTGAGAAGATGGAGAAGGGCTCGCTCGGGGTGAAATACCAGGACCGCACCAACCCGATGGACAAGCACTTCGAGATGATGGTGTCGCTGCGCAACTTCGCGCCGGCGCCGCCGGCGCCGCAGTTCTTCGGCAACGCCGGCCGCGAGCACATGGAGCGCTACGGCACCACTGCCGAGCAGTTCGCCAAGATCGGCTGGAAGAACCACAAGCACTCGGTGAACAATCCGTACTCGCAGTTCCAGACCGAGTACTCGCTGCAGCAGATCCTCGACGCGCCGATGGTCTACGATCCGCTCACCAAGCTGCAGTGCTGCCCGACTTCCGACGGCGCCGGTGCGGCGATCCTCGTCAGCGAAGACTTCGTCCGCAAGCACAACTTGCAGGACAAGGCGGTCGAGATTCTCGGCATGTCGATGACCACCGACTTCCAGAGCACCTTCGACGACAAGAGCTGCATCAAGCTCATCGGCTCCGACATGAGCAAGGCGGCGGCGCAGAAGGTCTATCAGCAGAGCGGCTTCGGCCCGGAGAACATCGACGTCGTCGAGCTACACGACTGCTTCTCGTGCAACGAGATGGTGACCTACGAAGCGCTCGGCCTGTGCCCCGAGGGCAAGGGCGGCGAGTTCGTCGACTCCGGCGCCAACACCTATGGCGGCAAGGTCGTGGTCAATCCGTCCGGCGGCCTGATCTCCAAGGGCCACCCGCTCGGCGCCACCGGTTTGGCGCAGTGCGCCGAGCTCAACTGGCAACTGCGCGGCCAGGCCGACAAGCGTCAGGTCAAGGACGCCAAGATCGCCCTGCAGCACAACCTGGGTCTCGGTGGCGCCGCCGTCGTGACCATGTACCGCAAGGCGCAGCTGGCTTGAGGTGTGGGCCGGTCGGCGCGGAGTGAATCAACGCTTCGCGCCGGCCGAGCCGCGCGGCCACACTGTTACGCTCCAACGTAGCGAAGTGTACTATTTGCATGATATCGATATAGATGTCAGGCGTGCGCTATGGGCCAGCTCCTTGACGTTCTTTAGATCGTCGCATTCGCCGCTAGTATTGTCGGCAGCGCACATGCGGACAGCGGATCGCCGTATTTGGTTGGCGATCTCAGTTTAGGTCAGCCGCCGATATCGTCCGATCCGACGGGTTTTGCCAAAATCGGTGCGTACGCCCTCTTCATCGCTACCGACGTACGCCACGGCCGCGAATTGTGGCGTACCGACGGCACCGCGGACGGAACCGAGTTGCTGCTCGACCTTGAGCCCGGTACCGAATCGGCGAACATCGATGAGCTGGTGAGCGCCGGCGGGCGCGCCTTTTTCATCCGTTCGCCTACCGTGGCGGGCCGGCGGCACTCGGGCGCGCTGGAGCTATGGAAGGGCGACGGCAGCGCGGCAGGGACATCGCTGGTGGCGCCGCTGACGAGTGGCGTTTACGACGAAACTATCGCGGCTGTCGGTGAGGACGTCGTGATCGTCCTGTATGAGGTCGAGCAGCAGACGTTCGAGCTATGGCGTAGCGATGGCACGCTCAACGGCACGCGTCGGATCATTGCCCCCAAGTCGATGCCGCCCCCAGGAGGGCTTGCGCTGACCAGCGTCGGTGCCTTTGCGCTGTTCGAGACCTATGATGCCTCCACTGGGTTTGCAGTCGCCAGTACCGATGGCACGGTCCCTGGTACACACTCGCTTGGCGACCAGGCATCTTCCGGCAGAACGAACACGCTCGGTTCAGTGGTTGCTATCGGCGGTGGGGCGGCTTTTCTCAGCGCTGCCGGGCTAGTTGTCACCGACGGCAGCGTGCACGGAACCAAGACGCTACCGATTCCCGACGGCGTGTTCGCCCGCCAACTGGCCGCGCTCGATGACCGTCTGTACGTCGTACTGCAGAGTCTCGTCGGCGATGCCGAGCTCTGGCGAGCGAACGACAATGCAACCGCGCTCGAGCGCGTCGGCGCGATCCCAACGCCGGACTTCCTCGTCGCATCCGGAAACCGGCTGATCTTCGCCGAGCGTCACTCGAGCGGTTACTGGATCTGGGCCGCCGATGCGGCGGGCGCCACGACGTTGCTCCATGCGACACAGCCGTTCGAATCGCTCGTCAATCCGATGTTCACCGCTACGACGCATCTCACGTACTTCGACAGCATCGGAGAAGGGAACAACGCCACGTTGTGGCGCACTGACGGAACGGCCGAAGGCACATTTGAGGTCGGATCGGGCTTCGCCACCCCGCTCGGCGCCTTCGACGACCAACTCCTCTACTCGGCCTGGATAGCCGGTGAGCTCCCCTTCCCGCAGTTCAGCCGTGGCGAGGAGCTATTCGCCAGCGACGGCACGCCGTCTGGGACCGGTGTCCTGCGCAATATCGCCGACGAAGCCGAGCAGAGTGTGGGGTCCGATCCGCATTTGTTGACCGTGTTCAAGGATCGTCTGTACTTCGCCGGCGGCCTTCCGAGCTTTAGCGGTCAAGGCATGTGGGTCAGTGATGGCACACGAGCGGGGACGCGGCTGCTCCACACTTTCGATTCTGTCGATCCGATCACTGCAGTGGCTGTCGCGAACGATCGCCTCTATGTGCAGGCAGGCTTCTCTCTTTGGGTGACAGATGGCGACCAGCCACTGCGAGAAGTAAGCGGCTTCCGATCCCCGCCCGCGGGACTACAAGTCATCGATGGGACGCTCTTCACGTTGGGCTTTGATCTGTGCCGCATCGACGCAGACGCCAAGCCGGCCTGCGGGTTGGTCGGCCTGCGGGAGGTGTACCAGGTGGCGCAGCTCGACGGGAGATTTTACGTCATCGGTCGCGCTGACGGCGCTCTCAATTCGGGAGCGCTACTGGCGACGGACTTGACGCCGGCCGGCACGCACCTGCTCGCCGACGCCGAGGGCAACGCATTGACCGTCTTTCACGACCACCTCTACTTTCTGTCGGGGGACGACAATGCTGCGCCGGCATTGTGGGAGAGCGACGGAACCGAGGCCGGGACGCGGATGGTGCGGACCTTCGACAAGCCGCCGCTCGATGATGTTCAGCAACTCGTCCTCGCCGGCGATCGCTTGTTCTTCGTCCTCGGCTCGTGTCCCGGGGCGCAGGAGCTCTGGGCGACGGACGGGACGACGTCCGGCACGCGCTTCCTGAGCGATTTTGCGTCGGACTGCAGCCTGGCGCCGCAACTCGCTGCCTTCGACGACCGGCTGTACTTCGCCGGCAGCGATGCGCAACACGGCGTGGAGCTGTGGCGCAGCAACGGCTCGCGCGATGGTACCGGCTTGGTGCGCGATCTGATGCCCGGACTGGTCGGCTCGCGGCCGCGCGAGATCCGCGCCGTCGGCGATCGCCTGTTGTTTTCCACCTGCGGTGCTGAGGGTTGCGAGCCGTTCAGCAGTGACGGAACGGCGGCGGGTACCCGCCGCGTCGCCGACATCGCAGCGGGCGCCGCCTCATCCAACCCGAGCGGCTTCGTGCGCACGTCGACGCATCTCTTCTTCGCTGCGGACGATCATGTGCACGGCGACGAGCTATGGGCGATGTCACTCGTCGGTGCCGACTGCGCCGGCGACTGCTCTGCCGACGGTCGCATCACGGTCGATGAGTTGGTGACGGGAGTGTCGATCGCTTTGGGCGGCCGGCCGTTGACCGAATGCGTGCAGCTGGACGGCGACGGCAACGGCGCTGTCAGTGTCGACGAGCTCGTCGCGGCGGTCGCGCACGCGCTCGACGGGTGCGCCGCCTGAGAATCGTCGGGACGTGCGGCCAAACGGCATCGGTCCGGCCGCGCCGTGGCTCGGCGCGGCAGATGGACGGGCCGAGCGGCCCGCCCGCCGACGACGGCGGACGGGCATATACATCAAGGTACGCTTACGGCTCGTCGTCGGCGCCGTCGTCGGCCGCGTCATCGGGATCGCCGCCGGCGCCGTCGGCCGCGACCGCGGGCTTCTCGTTCGGCACGGCGCCGCCGCCGACCGCTGCACCGCCGGCGGCCGCACCGGCCGCCGGGACGCCGCTCTTCTTCCAGTCGTCCATGGCGGCTTTGCCGCCGCCCATCGCGGCGCCCTTCATGTCGCCGCCCATGGCACCGGCCGCGGCGCCGGTAGCGCCTGCACCGGCGGCGCTGTTGACGCGCCCCATCGTATCCATTGGCGCCGCCGCACCGCCGGCCGCAGCTCCGGAACCGTCGGCTGGGGCGGCACCGCTGCCATCAGCCGCAGGGGCGTTACCGCCGCCGACCGCCTGTTTCGCGGCGCCATTGATCTGATCCTGCGCGGCGTCCTTGCCCATGCCCTTCATCATGTCGCCGTACGATTGCGCGCCGGCGACCGTGGCGAAGGCCACGGCACCGACCATCGCGGCGGCTGCGCTGCAGAGTACGTTTCGTCGTGAGCCCATCGTTCGATCCTCCTGTCGCTATGCCCGCAGGCGTGAAATCTCCGTGCCTTCCGGGAAGACCGGAGCAAGACGGACGTTTGGTGAACGAGCTGGATGCGTCGCGACGATACTAAAGGCGAGGCATCCGTCAATGTGTTCGTGCGGCGGGCAAGCGAGCCGCCGCCAGCGCGGTGCTTTATTGCGCCGAGAGGAAGTCCAGCACTGCGCGGTTGAAGGCGTCCGGCGTCTCGAAGTTGAAGCCATGGCTGCCGCCCGGCAGCTTGACCAATGTGGCGCCGGGAATGCGCGCGGCGAGCGCGTCGGAGTTCGCCGGCGGGATCAGCATGTCGGCGTCGCCGGTCAGCACCAGCGTCGGTACGCGGATCTGGTGGAGGCGATCGTGCGCGTCGTGCGCCTGCGTTGCCGCGACTTGTGCCAGGATCGCCGACATGTCGATGCCGTACATCAGCGCGCCGGAGAACATCTGCATCAGTTTGGGCAGATCGTTCATAATGAATTGCGGGGTAAAGGTGAGCGGCAGCAGCCGCTGCACGAAGGCCAGCGGGTCGAGCGTACCGAGATCGACCTGGATCTGTCCGTCGGCGCCTTGCGTCGCACCGAAGAACTGCAGCGACTCCGCCAGCTGCGTCTGCACCGCCGCGTCCGGCTTGGCGTAGGTGCAGCCGAGCACCAGGCTGCGCACGCGCTGCGGATGACGCAGCGCCAGCTCCTGCGCGATCATGCCGCCCATCGAGACGCTGACCACGTGTGCGCGCTCGATCTGCAGCGCATCGAGCAGGCCGGCGGTGTCGTCGGCCATCTGCGCGATCGTGTACGGGCCGGCCGGCTTGCTCGAGCGGCCGACGCCGCGATTGTCGAAGACGATGGTGCGGTAGCGCGCGGCGAACGCGTCGCGCTGCAGCATCCAAGCGAGCGAGTCGCCGGCCAGACCCATGATCAACAGCAGCGGATCGCCGCTGCCGGACTCTTCGTAGAACAGCTCGATACCGTTGCTCGGTGTCGTGGGCATGGCGCGCAGAGTGCCAGAAGGTCGCCGGCCATGCCACCCGCGGCGACGAGCTTGAACGCGGCGGCGCGGCAGACAACGAGACCGCCGCGGGACGGCGCGCTACAGCGTGAGCCAATGGCGCCCGGAATTCACCACGCGGCCGCCGATCTCGGCCTCGACTGCGTCTGGAATGTCGATCTCGACTTGCAGCGCGCCGTCGGCGCCCCGTTCCCAGGCAACCGACACGTCACCGCTCGCCGTCGGGAAGACGCCGCGCGCCCATTTGAGGTCGAGCGGTTGTGGCGCGATGCGCACGCGCGTCGCACCAGGCGTGCGTGGCGAAACGCCGAGCACTTCGGTGGACAGCTGGTAAACGGGCGTGGCGGAGAAACCGTGGCACAGGCTGGCGGTCGGCTCGAAGCTCTCCCACAGCGTCGTGGCGCCGCGCGCCAGCATCGGGCCGTAGCGCTCGCGCATCAGACGCAGCGCCAGATCGAAGCGCCCGGCGCGGGCAAGGGCGCGATAGACGAAGTGGCTGAAGAAGGTATTGGCGAGCACCACACCCTGCTCAGGGTCGAGCGGCTCGCCGTCGGGGACGATCGGCGGCGCCGCGGTGAAGGTGAGTCGATCCGCGTCACAGATGCGCTCGACCATGCGCGACCATTTGTGGCGCGGTGCGACGTCCCACAGCAGCGCGGCGGCGTTGGCGTGTTGCGAGACGCGCAGATCCTGGGTGCCGCTGGCCGGGTCGACGCAGTCGACGTAGACGCCGCGCCGCGCATCCCAATGTCGCGCATCGAGCGCGGCGGCGATGCGTGCCGCGAGGGCGCGGTAGCGCTGCGCGGCGCGGGGGTAGCCGAGCGCGTCGGCGAGCCGAGCCGCGGCGCCGTAGGCGCCGGCCAGCTCGGCGTTCAAGGCCGCAGCCTCGCCGCGCCGCCCGAGCGCCGCCCAATCCATGAAGTGCCAGTACGGCGTATCGGCGACCAATCCATGTGGGTCGGTCTGGCGCTCGAACCAAGCCAGGGCGCGCTGCACCGCCGGGAAGATGGCCTCGATGATGTCGAGGTCGCCGCTGTACCACCAATGCCGTTCGGCGTTGAGGATCCATTGCAGTGTCCAATCGGGAATGACGATTGCGTCGGTGTGATGGTCGCCGGGTGCGAACATCTGCGTCAGGCCGTCGGGGCGCTGGCTTTCGGCCGCGTGCCGCAGGAACTGGCGGTTGAGCGCATTGGCGCTCGGCCCAAACGCGGCTTGCGCGGCGAGATATTCGACCGTCGCGTCGCCGAGCCACTGCCGCTGCTCGCGGCTCGGGCAATCCTCCCAGCCGTCGTGCATGCACAACTGCAGCGTGTAGCGGCCGACCTCCCAGAGCTGTGTCAGCAGCGCGTCGGAGCATGCGAAGCGGCCGCGCGGCTCGGCCGGATAACGCGTGAACGTAGATCCGACATGGCGGATCGCCAGTCCCTGTGGTGCGTTGCGCACGGTGATCTGCGCATAGCGTACCGCGCTCCACTCGAAGCGCTCGAAGCGCTGCACGCCAGGTCGCGCCACATAGCGGAAGATCTGCGGTGCCGGCGGCTGGCCCTTGCGCACGCGCGGCGCCGTCAATGGCGCACCGTCCCATTCGCCAGGCAAGCCTTCGCATACCGCGACCTCGACGACCTCGCCGCCGCGCGCCTCGAGCTCGATGAACGGATGCCCGGAGTGAATGCGGCCGAAGTCGAGCACCAGCGCCACGTCGCGCTCGGCGGTCGTGCGCACGATCGTGGCGGCGCCGCCGGCAGCAAGCAACGCCTCGGCATTTTCGATCGCGCCGGGCGGCGGCGCGCTCAAGGCTTCGGCGTAGAGGCGCTCGTCGACTGCCAGCTGCGGCTGTGGCTCGACGCCGTAGGCCGCGAGGAGACGTCGCGGCGCCACCGGCGACTCGTCCAGGAACGGGATCTCGCGCGGCAATAGGGTGGGGAACGGCTCGACGCGCATGCCGCCGAACGGCGCCTCGGGCGGACCGCCGCCGTTGCTGAGGATCTGCACCGCATCCCAGGCGCCGTCGTCGAAGCCTGGCCCACTCCAGCCCTGCGGCATCCGGCGCGCATCGTGCACTTCGACGAAGCCGATCGACCACATCGGTCGCGGTGCGTCGCGCTCCCAGGCGTCGCACTCGAGGCAGCGCCAATCAAGATCGCTGCGCACCGTGACTGTCTCGTCGGCGCAGCGCACCGCCGCGTCGCAATAGACGCCGCCATCGCCGAACACCGGCTGCCAATGACCGCGCACGGTCTGGTACCATGAGGTGTCGACGCCATACACGTGCACCAGCAAGCCGATGACATTGTCGCCGGCTCGCAGCGCCACGGCGACGTCATACGTATCGGTGCGCTGGTGGTGCGGATCGCAACGCGCCGGCCCTCGCCCGATGAAGCGCCCGTTGACGAACAGCTGATAGCGCCCGTCGACTGTGAGGGTCAGGGACGCCGCGTCAGGAGCAGCCGGGAGCGCGAACGCGCGCCGAAACAGGAACCAGCGATTGACGCCGTCGTCGCGGCGCCCCACGCCGCCGAAGAACTGATTCCAATATCCGAGGTGGTCGATGGGCTGCTTGGCAGTCCAGATAAACGGGGCGGGACGGAACATAAGAGCACGTTGTTATGTTGTTAGGTCGTGGTTGTTAGGTCAGAATCAAAAACACCACTTCGACCAACAACTTAGCGACCTAACAACCAACAAACCTGTCTCATTGGCCGCGTGCCATCGCCTCCAACCGCGCGATGCGCTCTTCCGTCGGCGGGTGGGTCGAGAACAGCTTGCCCATCGCCGAGCCGGAGAACGGATTGATGATGAACAGATGTGCCGTCGCGGGGCCGCCGTGCTGCATCGGCACCTGCTGGCTGTAGCCCTGGATCTTGCGCAGCGCCGAGGCCAGCGCCAGCGGCGTGCCGGAGAACTGCGCGCCGGCTTCGTCGGCCAAATACTCGCGCGAGCGCGAGATCGACATTTGGATCAGCATGGCCGCCAGCGGCGCGACGATGATGCCGACGATGAGGGCGACCGGATTGGAGCCTTCTTCGTCGGAGCTGCGGCCGCCGCCGAAGATCATGCCCCACTGCGCGATGTTGGCCAGCATGCTGAGCGCGCCGGCGAGCGTGGCGGCGACGACCATGATCAGCGTATCGCGGTGCTGGACGTGCCCCAGCTCATGCCCGAGCACGCCGGCGATCTCATCGCGCGACAGCATGCGCAACAGGCCTTGGGTAATCGCCACCGCCGCGTGCTGCGGATTGCGTCCGGTGGCAAAGGCATTCGGCGCTTCTTCGGGAATGACGTAGACCTTCGGCATCGGGATCTGCGCCGCCTGTGTCAGATTGCGCACGATGCTGTAGAGCTCGGGCGCCTCGGGTTCGCTGACTTCCTGCGCGTTGTACATGCGCAGCACGATTTTGTCCGACCACCAGTACGAGCCGAAGTTCATGACGACGGCAAACGCGAGCGCCATCATCAGACCGTTGTGCCCGCCGAGCGCTTGGCCGAACCACAACAGCAGCGCGGTCAGCGTGGCGAGCAGCAGCGCGGTCTTCACACGGTTCATCGAGCTTCCCCCTTGTCTGTACCTCGCAAACCTAAGTCTCGGCGCTGAGCGCGGCAATTAGATAATCGGACGGTGGCGCCTCGGGAAAAGCGATTCCTGGTCAGGGGTCAGGTGTCGGGGGGCGCGAGAGCGCGGCGGCCGAAACGGAAGCGTTGTGCGCCCGTGATCAGCGAGAGCGTTGCATAGAGGTAGCCGGCGGCCGGCACCCACGTGGGAGCGACGACGACGACGGCGGCGAACAGCAGTGCTTCGGTGCGCTCGAGCAGGCCGGGCGGGTAGGCGATGAGCTTCTCGCCGCGTTCGCTGGCGGCGCCGACGGCGAGAAAGACACAGAGATTCACATACCAGGCGCAGGCGACGAGCAGGGCCGCCTGATGCCACGCCGGATGCGGCAGCGCGATGCCGAGCAGCACCGACGCTTCGACGATGCGGTCGAAAGTGAGGTCAAGCACCCCGCCCCAGCGCGTGACGGTGCCGCCCAAGCGCGCGACACGCCCGTCGACCGCATCGCACAGGCCGGAGGCGAGCAACACGGCGTACGCCAAGCCTGCGCGCTGGGTGTAGAAGAGCGCCGCAGCGACCAGCCCCAGGGTGAGCGCGGCGTAGGACAGGGAATTCGGCGTGATGCGCGCGCGCGCCAAGGCCTGGGCGACGCGATCGAGCGCCGCCGCCGAGGCACTGCCGCTGCGGCCGAGGGACGAGTCGAGCATCGCTGCAATATCGCGTCCTGGAAGGATCTCAGCGCCCAGGGGCGCAGGTGCGAAGACTCCAAAGGCGGCGCACGGCTCGGAGGGGCATCCGCAAAGGGCTCACGGCCAAGCGCAAACGCTCCGCTGATCGCGTCGCGTCTTGGCGCTGTCGTGTGGCCGTGCTCGACATTCAGATCCAGCGCGGCTGCGCGTCGAGCGGAATACCGAGGGCGGTCTTGCCGATCATCTCGAGCAGCCAGGCGTGCGTGAACGGGTGCAGGGTTCCGGCGCGCACATCGCGGTACCAGCGCTCGAGCGGCAGGCGACGAAACAAGCTCGGGCCGCCGACGGCTTGCATGGCCTGCGTGACGACATCGAGCGCGGCGCGCGTGGCGACGTATTGCGGCGTCGTGACGGCCGGCAGCAGCGCAGCACCGAAGTCGGCGCCGCGCGCCAGCTCGCTCGCCGTCTTGAAGATGAGCGCGCGCGCGGTCTCCAGCTGGATCTGCATCTCGGCGACGCTGAACTGCGCGCCGGGCAGATGCGAGATCGCGGCCGGCAGCGGGTGCAGGCGGCGTTGCTTGAGATAGTCGACGGTGAAGTCGAAGGCGGCGCCGGCGATGCCGGTGTACACGGCGGCGATCCCTAGCGCGTACCATGGCAAGCACGCCATGCCGCCTTCGCTGCCGGCGCCCTCGATCCCGATGCGACATTCGTCGGCGATGAAGGCGTCGTCGAAGACGATGTCGTGGCTGCCGCTGGCACGCATGCCGACGGCATCCCACGTCTCGACGATGCGCATGCCGTCGCTATTGCGCTCGGCGGCGAGCGTGACCGTGCCGGACATGCCCGGGCGGTCGAAGTCTTCTAAGCGGGCGTTGAACAGAAAGAAGCGCAACGCCGGTGCCAGCGTGCAGAAGTACTTGCGCCCGCTGACGCGGTAACCGCCGGCGACTTTGCGCGCTGTCACCTGCGGCGCGGCCAGACTGGCACCCGGCTCGGAGAGACTGCTGGCGACTAGCGCGCCGTCGGCGCGCACGGCGGCGGCGACGCGACGCCGAAAGGGCTCGCTGAACAGCTGCAGGCCGCCGCCCAGATTGTAGGCGTGCATGTTCATGCCCAACCCGGTTGCGCCGCAGCCGCGGCCGAGCGCTTCCTGCACCAGGCAGAAGTCGTAGATGGTCAGGCCGCGGCCGCCGAGCTCACGCGGCAGCCAGTGAGTGAGAAATCCAGCGGCGTGCAGCTCAGCGAAATTTTCGAAGGGGAAGCTGCCGTCGCGATCGTGCTGTTCGGCGCGTGCCGCGAAGCGCGCCGCCAGGCGCTGCGCGTCGGCGAGCAGGGCGCGCTGGTCGGCACTGAGCAACGGCTGCATAGCGGGTCGGATGGTAGGCGGCGGCATGCGAGGTGGCAACGCCAGGAGTGGAGCTGCGTGACCGGTCTGGGCCGAAAAGGCCGTCAGCGGTCGGCCTTCGGCTGCGGAAGACCCAACGGAACGCAAGGATCTGATCTCGGCCTAAAACGCTGGAGGTTGATCGCTGCCGTTCCACATATATTTGCAGGACGAACACCGACAGCGGAATCAGATCCGCGCCGGCAGCCAAGTCCTCCTCACCCGATGCATGGTGCGCGGCACATCACAGCGGCCGCAAACACAGCGGCGACAAAGAGGGGGACCACCACAATGGAGTGGAATGGATGCAACGAAACGGTGTCGGCTCGGCACATGCGACATCGCGGAATGCGCCGAATGGTAGGCGCGTGGTTACTCGCCGGTGTGGTGGCTGCTCCGGCGTGGGCCGGGGAGACCGTGCGTGTCAGTCTCGGCAACAGCGGCAACGAAGCAAACGGGGAATCTGAGGGGCACCCGTTCGGCGGCGTCAATACGCAGGGAACAATCGTCGCGTTTACGTCATCCGCCGATGATCTCGTCGCTGGAGATACGAATGGTCAGGACGATCTCTTCGTCCGCGACCTCAAGCAGGGCGCGACGACACGCGTCAGCGTGGCGACCGATGGCAGCCAGGCGAATGGGTTCAGCGGCTTGGGCACCATAAGCGGCAACGGGCGCTACGTCGCCTTCGTGTCGGAAGCCACCAACCTCGTTGCGGGCGACACGAACGTGAGTCGCGACGTGTTCTTTCACGATCGTACGACGGGTGAGACGGCCCGGGTCAGCGTCAACAGCGCCGGCATCCAAGGCGATGCCGACAGCGGCGGCAGCGGGTTTCTCTCGATTAGCGGCAACGGGCACGCCGTCGCGTTCAACTCCAGCGCCACGAACCTCGTCGCGGACGACACCAACGCGGCCGACGACGTGTTCGTACACGTCATCAAGACCGGCGAGACGACACGCGTCAGCCTCGCCAGCGACGGCTCGGAAGGTAACGACACAAGTCTGCAGCCTTCGAGCAATGCCAATGGCAAGGTGATCGCGTTCGCGTCAATCGCCACTAACCTCGTAGCGGGGGACACCAACGGCAAGGTCGATATCTTCGTGCGCGACGTGACCAAAGGCACGACGGTGCGCGCAAGCATCGCCAGTGACGGCAGCGAGTCGAACGGCAACAGTGGGCAGCCGGCGATCAGCGCCAATGGCAAGGTCGTGGCGTTCGTGTCCAACGCCTCCAGCCTCGTCGCCGCTGACACCAACGCCGTCGTCGACGCCTTCGTGCACGACCTGAAGACCGGCGCGACGACGTGTGTTAGTGTCGCCAGCGACGGAACGCTCGCCAACGGCGGCAGCGGAGCCGTCGCTATCAGCGCCAATGGCCGCTTCGTGATCTTCGAATCTGACGCCAGCAACCTCGTGCCGGCCGATACGAACGGCGCGAAGGACGTCTTCGTGCACGACCGCAAGACCGGCCAGACCGTGCGCGTCAACCTCGACGGCGCCGGCGTGCAGTCGACGGGCAACATCGGCTTCGATCTCGGCCTCAGCAAGAATGGGCGTTTCGCCTTCTTCTCGTCGGATGCGCCGGCACTGGTGGTGGGCGACAACAACACTGTCGCCGACGTATTTCGACACGATTTAAAGTGAGCCTGCCAACTGGGATGGGCTCGGCGCACGCCTATCCCAGTCTTCGACTCGCGGTACGGCGCGGTTGACCCTCTGCGGGCGACGCGGCATGGGACGCGGGTGGCGCATCGACGGCAGCACGGCGGTGGACCGCAGCGCATCCGCACGTTGCATTTGAAGCTCTCGGAGTCGATCTGGTGTGCGCTCGAGGAACAACGGCGCATGACCGGCGAACCTATCGACCACATCGTGCGCGCGGCGCTTGCCGACCAGTTGCAAGTTGAGCATCACACGCTCTACCAGGTCTCGACCTCCACGGCGCTGGTCGAGGGCGTCTACCGCGGCGCTGTCACCGTCGCGCATCTGCTGGAGCACGGCGATTTCGGCCTCGGTACGTTCGACGGCCTCGACGGCGAGATGGTGATCTGCGACGGCGAGGCGCTGCAAGTGCGCGCCGATGGCAGCGTGCGCGTCGCAGCGCGCGACGATTCGAGCCCGTTCGCGTTGGTGACGCGATTCGCCGCCGAGCACGCGATCGAGGTTGCCCAGTGCGCGTCGCTGGAGCAGCTGCTTGCCGCGATCGACCCGCTGCGCGGCTCGCAAAACGTCTTCTACGCCGTTCGCGTCGACGGCGCCTTTGAGCAGGTCCACACGCGCGCCATGTGCCGCACCGAGGAAGGCGTGCCGCTGGTCGAGGCCGCGGCACACCAGCCGGAGTTTCATTTGCGCGGCGTCGCCGGAACGATGGTCGGTTTCTGGGCGCCGCCGTATACGCGCGCGCTGGAGGTGCCGGGATATCACCTGCACTTCGTTACCTACCGCCGCGACGCCGGCGGTCACGTCCTCGACTGCGCCGGTCGCCGGCTGCGCGTGCAGCTGCAAGAGGTGCGGGATCTACGGGTCGCGCTACCGGCCAATGCGGAATTCCTCCAAGCCGATCTGACGCACGATCCCGGTGCGGCGTTGGCGCGCGCCGAGGCGAAGCCGAGCGATCACGATTGAGCGATCGACGGACGGCGAGGTGATCGTGCGCGCGCCCGCAACGCCCAGCCGCGTCCTTCTCGCACGCGGCAAAGCTCGGCGATGAAGATCCTGTTCGTCCAGCCGTCGCTCAATCCACCCGGCGGCGGCAATCTGGTCGCGTGCTGGAGCGTGCAAGCGTTGCGCGATGCGCACCAGCTCACCGTGCTGACGTACGAGATGCCCGACGTCGACGCCTGCAATCGATTCTACGGCACCTCGTTGCGCACCGCCGACTGCACGGTTGAGTTGGGTGGCGCGGCATGGTGCCGATTGTACCGCCGCGCACCGCTGCGGCTGCGCTTGCTCAAGGACAGCTACTTGTTCGGTCTCGCGGTGCAGCGCGCGTCGCAATACGACCTGGTGCTGACCGCGAACAATGAGGCCGATCTCGGCGGCCACGGCGTGCAGTACATTCACTCGCCGCGCCTGCGGCTCGATCCATCGCACGACGAGCTGCGCTGGTATCACCGCTCGCACACGCTGCGCAGGCTGTACTATCGCGGCTGCCTGAGGCTGGCGCGGCATTCGGCCGAACGCATGGCGGCGAATCTGACGCTGACGAATTCCGCCGGCATCGCCGCGCACACGAAAGTCCTGCACGGCATCGCACCGACGGTGCTGCATCCCCCGGCCCCGGGAGTCTTCGTCGATTCGCCGTGGGCACAACGCGAGAATGGAATCGTGGCGATCGCCCGTCTTGCACCGGAAAAACGGCTCGAGGACATCCTCGCCATCGTTGCCTTGGCGCGCGCGCGCGGCGCCGCGTTGCACCTGCACATCGTCGGAAGGGGCGAGGCGACGGCGTATGCCGATGCGTTGCGGCAGCGGACCCGCGCGCATGCGGCGTGGGCGACGCTGCACGAGAAGCTCTCGCGCGCCGAGCTGCTGGCGTTGTTGGCGCGCCAACGCTACGGCATTCACGCCATGCCCGATGAGCACTTCGGCATCGCCGTCGCCGAAATGGTGCGGGCCGGGTGCATCCCCTTCGTCCCGCGCACGGGTGGGCCGCGCGAGATCGTCGGTGAGGTGCCGGCGCTTCTGTTCGGCTCGATCGATGAAGCGGTCGAGCGCATTGGCGCCGTGTTCAACAGCGCGGCGCTGCAGGCGTCGCTGCGCCGCCACCTTGCGGTCCGTGCGGAGCATTTCGCACCAGAGCGATTTGTCAGCGCGCTGCGCGAGTTGGTGCAGGACTACGGGCCAGCTGGTGCTCAGCGGCAGAGCGCCGCAACCGACGCGGCCAGCGGTTGCGCGGCCAGCTGAACTACGGGGCGGGGTGTAAATGATGCGTACGAGGATCACTGGTAGCCAGCGTTGGCGTTAGCTTCTCGGTCAACGCTCGTGCCAGTCTGGCAGAAGACGTCGGTTGGGCGGTGTCTTTTGCAAGGCCGATGCAAAAAGGGGGGACACGCATGATGCGAGCTGTCGTCGGCGGAGGGCTGTTGTGCGCGGTCGCGTCGATGGCCGCACCCGCCCGCGGTCTCGTCGACATGACGGGCAGCTGGCGGGTGACGATCTCGACCTATACCTGCACGATGGCCTTCACCCAGACCGGCACCGCACTCGCGGTCGCGGCTCCGCCGTGCCCGGACTTCGTCGTCTTTGCGTCTTTCGATGGGATGACGGGGGAGATCGACCCGATGACGGGAGCATTCAACCTGGCCACGCCGGCGTCGAACCCTCTTCCTCTGACCGTATCCGGGACCGTGGCGGTGACCGGACGCACATTCGCTGGAACCGTTCCCCTGCGTGGCTTCCCGATCGCAATCACGGGCGTGCGCGACGGCGACACGGACGGCGATGGACTGACCGACGATGTCGACAATTGCTACCAGATACCCAACGTCGATCAGGCCGACGCAGACGGCGACGGGCTCGGTGACGTCTGCGACGCCTGCGTCAACGATCCGGCCAACGATCAGGACAATGACGGAGTCTGCGGCGACGTCGACAACTGCCCGAGCGTTGCGAACCCAGGTCAAGAAGACGTCGACGGCGACGGGATCGGCGATCAGTGCGACGGCGATCGGGATGGCGACGGGCTGCTGGACGCCGCCGAGCCCGACTACTGCCGGAATTCGCAGCCGGGCGCACCGGTGACGGCTATCGGCTGTACCGTCGATCAGGTCTGTCCCTGTGCCGCGCCTCTCGGCCGATCGGCCTGGAACCGCAGGCGCGAGTACCTCGGCTGTGTGCGACAAGCGCTACAGGAGCTCAGGGCGCAGCATCGCATCTCCCGCATGACCGGCTCCGCACTGCATGCCGCAGCGAACGCGAACAGTTGCGATGACTAGACTCGGGGACACTAGCGAGGATTCGCGCTGCGCGTCTGCGTTCGGCGGCGCGCCGACTTACCTTCCCTGCCAGACCGGCGGGCGCTTCTCTTTGAACGCCGTGATGCCTTCTTTCGCGTCGTCGCTCATGAAGACCTGCGCCGAGTAGCTCATCTCGTTTTCCAGCGCCTGCGTGAGGCCGAGGAAGGTGCTCTCCTTTGCCGACTGCTTGCAGGCGCGCACGGCGAGCGGACCGTTCTTGCAGATGGTCTCGGCGAATTCGCGCGCCTTGGCCATCACCTGGTCGCGCGGCACCACGGCGTTGACCAGGCCCATCTGCAAGGCGCGCTGTGGCGTGATGCGATCGGCGAGCAACAGCACCTCCATCGCGTTGCACCACGACAGCTGGCGCGCGCTGTGCACGGTCGAGCCGCCCCCGGGGAACAGGCCACGGCGCGGCTCGGCGAGCTGGAAGAACGTGTCATCGGCGACGACGCGCAGGTCGGTGTTCCACATCATCTCCATGCCGCCCGCGGCGCAGATGCCGTTGATGGCGGCGATGACCGGCTTGTAGAGCTTGAACTCCGTGCCGTCGGGCAGCGTCGCGCCGTCGCGCAGCACCGCGACGAGACTATGCGCCATGGTGTACTCGGAGCCGGCGACCTTGTCCTTCGCGCCTCCGGCGGCGAGATCTTCGACGTGATCGGTGACGTAGCTGATGAACTTCTTCAGGTCCGCGCCGACGCAGTACACGTCCTGCACGCCGGTGAGGATGGCGACGTAGGCGTCGTCGTCGTCGCGAAAGCGTACCCAGCCGTCGGCGATCTGACCGAAGTGTTCCAGGTCGAGCGAATTGCGCGCCTCCGGACGGTCGATGGTGATGGTGACGATGTGCCCGTCTTTCTCGTAGTGAATCGCCATGGCGGTCCGCAGCCCCTTTCTAGGTCAATTGATTGAAACGAGCCGATACCACCAAGCGCAAAGCGAAACCAAGCTGGCTTGCGGCCTCCCGTTAGCGTTGGGGACACCAAAAGATTCTCACCGCAGCGACGCGGGAGCGCGGAGAATGCCCGCTTGGCCGAGTCGCAGGGCAATAGCGCCAATGCCCTGACCAATCGACTTGGAACTCCGAGACCCAATCGCCGGCCACTCTTCGCGTCTTCGCGTCTCCGCGGTGAATTCGCTTGTCACTTCAAGGTCGGCTGCCGGCAGCCAGGGCGCGGACACGGGCGGCGGCGGTGGCGTCGTGCGGAGTGAGGGCGAGCACGCGACGCCATGCCGCCAATGCGTCGGCGCCGCGGCCCAGCGCTTCATAGGTCTCGGCAAGCGCCGTCCACGCGCGCACGTCGCTCGACTCGAGCTGCACGGCGCGGGTCAGCGGGGCGACGGCATCGCCGGGCTTTCCACTGCGAGACAAGGCTTCACCGAGGTTGACCAGCACGCGAATCGAGTCCGGATCCAGCGCGGCGGCGCGCGCGAGTTGTACTGCGGCGTCGTCGGACTGACCGAGGTTGAGTAGATCGATGCCGTAGGCGTTCAGATAGTCGGCCGAAAGTAACTTCTGCGCCGTCGCCATCTCGACCGCCCGGCGTGCGTAGTCGAGCGCCGCGAGCTTGTGCACGCGCTCCTCCGCCGAATCGACGAGCGATAGGGCCGTCTGCACTTGCGACATGTTGCGCAGCGCCAGCGGCGATTCGTCGAGCGCATAGGCGCGCTGCTGCATCTCGAACGCCTCGTCGAGCAGGGCGCGCGCGTGTCCCGGGTCGGATTCGACCTGGCCTTGACGGGCGCGCAGCGTGCCGAGCGAGATGAGCGTCGCTGGATTGTCGGGATCGATTGCGTAGGCGCGCTCCCACAGGCTCGTCGACGTGCGCCAGTACGTCGCCTGGCGATAGGTCGCGATGGTCAGCGCCAGCAGCACCAGCGCCGCGCCGACCAGCGCGCTGCGCCGCGCGGCGCCAAGCCAGGCGACCGCGCCGGCGACCAGGATGGCGAACGGTGCTCCGGCCACATACGCGTAGCGATCGGCGACGAGTTGTGGCCCGCTTTGCGTGAAGCCGAGCACCGGCGAGACGATCACCGCGTATGCCGCGAACGCCGCGGCGATCGCAGGGGCGCGCCGCGCGCATGCGATCAGCACCGCGCTCGACGCCAGCGCACCGGCGACGGCCAGCAGCCACGGCAGCTCGCCGATCGCCAGGTGATGCGGCAGCGCATAGAGCGGCTGCAGATCGAGCGGCGCCAGGGTCTTCGCCGGGTAGTAAAGTAGGCCGTACGCCGCCTGCGCGATGCGCGCCGTGAACGGGTGCTCGGTCCAGGTCTTCACGACGCCGAGCCCGCTTGCCTGCGCCGCCTGCGCGATGCGCGCGAAGATGATCGCGAGGGCGAAGAACGGCAACGTTTCGGCGATCAACTCCCGCATCGGAACGTTCCCCACGCGGCGTCGCGGCCAGACGTCGAGCAGTGCGAACAACGCCGGCAGCACGATGCCCCAAGCCTTCGCCAGCAGCGACAGCAGCATACAGGCGGCTGTCAGCCCCAGCGTGAGGCCGCGTCCAGTCCCGCGTCCGAGCACGACGAGGGCGGCAGTCCAGGCGAGCGCACCGATCGCGAACAGCAGCGGCGAGGCGACGCGCACTTGCGAGGCGGTGGAAAAGTCGAGCGCGTCGCACAGGGCGAGAGCCGCGAGCGCCGACATTCCGCTCACCGCCCATGCACGCGCCGTCGAGCGCGGCGTGTGCCGATCCGCCGTCGCCCAACCCAGCCAGCCGTACAGGGCGAGAAAAAAGAACGGGGCCGACAAGACGTCGCGCCGCTCGGTCAGCCAGACGACCGATTCGACGCGCAGCGGATGCACGGCCCACAGCGCGGCGGCAGCGGCCGCGGTCACGACGCGCGTGCGCGAATCCCACGCCGGCGCGGCAAGCCGAAACAGGCGCGCGGCCAGCGCGAAGAGCGCCAGCGCGCCGGCCGCGTGCAGCAGCACGTTGGTGGCGTGATAGGCGCCCGCCTCTGGATACGACGGAGCGGTGAGTCCGTGCAGCGCGTAGTCGACGGCGGCGGACACCCAGGTCAGCGGCTGGTAGTGACCCATCATCGTCGTGCCGAACATCCAGCGTAGCCGTACTGCATCGAGGCCGCGCCAGCGGAAGCTCAGCGTATAGAGCTTGTCGTCGTCGAGGTTCAGAAACTCGGCGCCAAAGGCGGGCAGAAAGGCGATCACGATGAGCGCGACCAACATGGCGCCGAGCAGCGCGATGCGCGCGACAGGGCTCATATCGACTACCCGTGAGCGGCGCGCTGCGGCACGTTGCGGCCGACTCATCGCGCCGCGCGCGGCGCGCCGCGGCGCCGCTTGACCTCAGCCGATTCGCAGACGGCCGCGGCGCGGCAACGCCGAGGAGGGCAGCGCCCTCTCGATGAGCAACAAGGCACGCTGGAGCATGAGCACGAAACAGATCCAACGCGAAGGCACGCGCACACACGAAGCGCCTGTGCGAAGGAATGCTGTCGGCGATCAACCTCTTACATTCAGCCAGGGCGCAGATGCTTGCGGCGGTTGGTTTGCCGAAGCTGAGGTCGGCGTCGCTGAGAGCGATCTCTTGGCAAAGGTCGCGAGGTGCGGACGGGATGCTCGTCGCGCGCCGCGGGGGCCTCGCGTTCAGCCTGTCGAGCGGATGAGGTCGGCGGCCTTTTCGGCGATCATGATCGTCGCGGCGTTGGTGTGGGCGCGGACGATGCGCGGCATCACTGAGGCGTCGACGACGCGCAGGCCGTCGATGCCATGTACGCGCAGCGCCCGGTCGACGACCGACTGCGCATCGAGTCCCATGCGGCACGTACCGGTCGGGTGATAGATCGTCTCGGCGTGGCGGCGCACGAAGGCGGCCAGGTCGCCGTTGCCGGCCGACGTGATCTCGGTGCCGCGGTAGGGCGCCAGGGCTGGGGCGCCGGCGATGTCGAGCAGGCGCTCGACGCCGCGCACCAGCGTGTCGAGGTCGCCTCTTTGACTGAGAAAGCTCGGCTCGATCATCGGCGCGACAAACGGATCGGCGCTGCGCAGCGAGACGGCGCCGTGGCTCTGCGGCTGTAACAACACGACCGCGAGACTGTAGCCGTGCTCAGTCGGCGGCGTGAGGATGTCGTAGACCACTGGCGCGAAGGCGATCTCGAGATCGGGAAGCGCCAGGTCCGGCGTGCTGCAGATGAAGCCGATCGCCTCGGCGCCGTTCGAAGTCAGCAGGCCGCGCTTGAACACCAGGTAGCGCGCCAGGCTGGCGAGCGACTGTGCGCTGAACAGCGACAGCGGCTGCGTCGCGCGATACTTCAACAGCACCATCAGATGGTCTTCGTAGTGCTGGCCGACGCCGGCTAAATCGCCCACCACGTCGATGCCGTGCGCGCGCAGATGGTCGGCCGGTCCGATGCCGGAGAGCATCAGCAGCTGCGGCGAGTTGAAGGTGCCGCCGCACAGAATGACTTCGGCGGCGTCGGCGCGCTGCCGACGATTTTCACGGACATACTCGATGCCGACGGCGCGACGCCCTGCGCAGCGGACACGCGTCGCCTGCGCGTCCGTGACGACGGTGAGGTTGGGGCGTGTCGCCGCCGGATGCAGGTACGCCACCGCAGTGCTGCAACGCCGGCCGCGCCGCTGCGTGACGTCGGCGAGGCCGACGCCGTCCAGCGTCGCACCGTTGAAATCCGCATTGTACGGAATGCCGCGCTCGACGGCGGCGTTGACGAAGGCGCGCGACATCGGATTCGGATCGCGCAGCCGCTCGACGCGCAGCGGTCCGCTGCGACCGCGATAGGCCCCATCGCCGATCGGCGTCGACTCGGCGCGCTGAAAGTACGGCAGCACGTCGGCGTAGCTCCAGCCGATGTTGCCCAGTGCGGCCCAACCGTCGAAATCCGCGCGATGGCCGCGCTGATAGACCTGCGCGTTGATCGACGAGCTGCCGCCGAGCGTCTTGCCGCGCGGTAGAAAGATGCAGCGATCGTCGAGCTGCGCTTGCGGCGTCGATTCATACGCCCAGTCGACCTCGCTCTTCGCCAGGGCGGTGAACGCGGCGGGGATGTGGATCTCGCGCTTGCGATCCGGCGGTCCGGCCTCGAGCAGCAGCACGCGCGTGTCCTTTGCCTCACTCAGGCGATTGGCCAGCACGCAACCCGCCGAGCCGGCGCCGACGATGACGTAGTCGTACACGGGAGCGTCCATATAGCGCGGTTCACCGACACTACGTCAGCCGCGCGCGTCTGGATGGGCGGGAAGCATTCTCATCGCAGAGACACTACGAGGCGTCGCAGCTGGCTGGGACGCGCTAGTCCCCGCAAACTGCGATCACCTCGAGGGCGAATACCGGCGTGCTTGCCAGGTCGCGCAGCAGCTCGGCGTCGGGGCGGTCGATGCGGTCGATATAGCCGACGAAGAAGACGATGACGCGCGCGTACCAAGGGTGGTCGCGGAGGAAGCGCAACACGATCGCGGCGCCTTCCATGCCGGTCGCGTCGCGCACCCGCACGCGCATGCGGCGCGCGCCGAGCCGCGCGCTGATCTCCGCATGTGCGGCGACGTTGTGCGTCCATGCGGAACGCCGTCCGTCGGCCGGTTGCACGTAGTAGATGTCGCGTCGCACGTCGTGGCCGACGACGTCGAGCACGACGGTGTGGATGCGCCCGCTGCGTCGCCCGATCGTGTCGAGCACGATCCATTCGACGCCGAGCGCGCGCGCCGCCGTTCGCCACAGCCGATCGCCGACGACGCGCTCGAGTCGCAGCGGCAGGCGAAAGAACGCGCGTCGCACGCGTGCCGCTGCAGCCATGCGCTCAGCTATCGACGGTCCGGAAGGCATTCACCACGGAGGCACAGAGACAAAGAGCGGTGAAATTAATTCGGTAGATGACGTTCAACCTAGCCGCCCTTCAGCCGTTTTTTCCCCCCGGCTCCGTGTCTCTGTGGCTCTGCGGTGAATGCCTTCGCGCTTCTCAACGCCGCGTCGGTGGGCGACTCAAGTCGGACAGCCTTGCAGCGCGCTGCCAACCGCGGCGATCAGGTCGTTGATGCGGATCGTGCCGTCGAGATCGGCATCGGCGTTGACGCACGTCTCGTACGAGGCGCTGCCCAAGGCGATGTTGACCGCGGTGATCAGCTCGGCGATCGATACCTGGTAGTCGTCGTTGCAATCGCCGAGACAGTGGACGGTGATAATCGGCGGTGTGACGCTCGGCGTCGCGGTCGCTGTCGACCCGGGCGGAACGGTGCGCGTCACCGTCGGCGTGCGCGTGATGGTCGGCGACGACGTCGCGGTGTGCGTCGGCTCGGCGGCGGCCAAATCGACGAAGCCGATCTGCGCCCCGCTCAGAAGCCCATAATACAGCCGGCCGTCGCTGCGGCCGACGATGCCGGTCGGGTACACGGCGCTTTGCGGCAAATCGAACTTGGTGATGCGGCCGTCGCGCGCGATGCGACCAAGGCGGTTGCCGTCGCTCTCGGTGAACCACATGGCGCCGTCCGGACCGAGCGTAACGTATAGCGGGAAGGAATCAGGATCCGGAGTGCCGAGCTCGGTCACGACGCCGGCGGTGGTGATGCGCGCGATGCGGCCGGCGCCGGACTCGGCGAAGTAGAGATTGCCGTCCGAGCCGGCGGCGATGCCCGCCGGCGCGCTGTCGGCGGTAGGGATCGGGAACTCGACGACCTCGCCACCGGTCGTCATGCGGCCGATCTTGTTCAAGCCGCAGTCGGTGAACCAGAGATTGCCGTCCGGGCCGACGGTGATGTTGTCTGGATTGCTGGTGGCGGTCGCGACGCGTGGATGCGCGACCACCGCCGGCTCGGGATTGGTGGCGGGGAAACGCTTGATGACGCCCTGCGGGGTGATGCGACCGATGCTGCCGGCGTCGTACTCGGTGAACCAAAAGTTACCATCGGGGCCGAGCGTGATGTCCTGCGGATTGCTCGGCGGCGACGGAATCGAAATCTCGACGAGGTCACCTTCGGAGGTGATGTGGCCTATCGTCTCCGCCTCCGGGATGGTGAACCAGGCGGAGCCGTCGGCGGCGACCGTGACGGCCGTCGGTTGATGGTCGTCGCCGAGCTCGTACTGCACGAAACTGCCGTTCCGCCCGACGCGGCCGATCCGGTTGCTGATCGCATCGGCGAACCAGATGCTGTCATCTGAACCGCGCGCCAGTCCCAGCGGCCCGCCGCCGCTGAGGTTGAGGGCATCAAAGTCGAGCGTATCGAGACGGCCGATCTGGTTGGTCAGCGGCTGCGTGAACCACATGCGACCGTCGGGGCCGGCGGTGATGTCCTCGGCGTAGTCGTTGTCGCTGAGCGACAGCATCTGTTGCATCGTTCCGGCGACGTTCAAGCGCCAGATGCCGCCGGAATCAGTGGTCAGCCACAGATTGTCATCCGGGCCGCGAGTGATGCGTTCGGCCCCCAAATTCAGCAGCCCGCTGGAAAACGTGCTCAAGGTGCCGTCCGTCGTCAGACGGCCGACGTCGAACCCCGGATCAGGCGGCGGAATGAGCCCCGACTCGATGATAGCGGCCCGTTGCGGGAGGTTGGTGAACCACAACGCGCCGTCCGGGCCGGTGGTGATGTCGATCGTGTTTGCGTCGATCGGAAAGAACTGGCTCTGTCCGTTGGTCGTGACGCGGCCGATTCCGTACGACGTGAACCACAGCGCCTGGTCCGGGCCGCGCGTAATCAAGAAGGCCGGGTGATCGGTGGCGAACTCGCTGATCACGCCGCCGGGGGTGATGCGGCCGACGAGACCGCCGTCGAGGCCGCCGCGCGTCGGCGGCAGATCGGTAAACCAGACGTTTCCGTCCGGCCCGCTGGTGATGCCGAGCGGGCGGCTGAGGCTGGACGGCAGGGGAAACTCGGTGATCTCACCTTGTAGCGTGACGCGGCCGATGGACGGGGGCTGAAAGTCGGTGAACCAGAGGTTGCCGTCCGCTCCCGCCGTGATGAAACTCGGGGAGCTGCTCTCTGTCGGGAACGCAAATTCATGGAACTGGCCGTCGACCGTGATGCGGCCGATGCGGGCTTGGCTCTGTTCCGTGAACCAGAGGTTGCCGTCCGGACCGCGCGTGATGCCGGTCGGGTCCGCGTTGTCGGTCGGCACCGTAAAGAACTGCACGGCGTTGACGACAATCACTTCTCCCGCCTCGGCACGCGCCGCCGCCAGGCAGGCCAACAGGCAAACGCCAACACTTTTCCAAGCACCCATACTCGCAGCCATACGGGGCGACGGGCGGCGATGTCTATGAATTTTCCCGGACACCGTCGCCCTCAGGTCGGGCACCCTTGCAGCGCGCTGCTGACGGAAGCGATCAGGTCGTTGATGCGCACCGTGCCGTCGCGGTCGGAGTCGGCATTCACGCAGCTAGAGGAGGGGGCGCTGCCCAAGGCAATGTTCACCGCGGCGATCAGCTCCGAGATGACCACTGTCCTGTCGCCGTCGCAGTCGCCGTAGCAGCCGAAGCTCGGCGGCGTGCCGGTGGCCGTGGCAGTCGAGCCCGGCGGCACCGTCGGGGTAAGCGTCGGCGTCGATCCGCTCGGCGTCGCGGTGTGCGTCGGCTCGGCGGCGGCGAGGTCGACGTAGCCGATCTGCGACAGGTTGAAGAGCCCGTAGAACAAGCGCCCGTCGGCGCGGCCGGCGATGCCGGTCGGGTTCGATCCGCTCACCGGCAAGTCGAACTTGGTCATGCGGCCGTCGCGCGCGATGCGCCCGAGGCGGTTGGCGCCGCTCTCGGTAAACCACATGGCGCCGTCGGGGCCGAGGGTGATGAACTGCGGGAACGACGATGCGATCGGCGTGCCGAGCTCGGTGATGACGCCGTCGGTCGTGATGCGCGCGATGCGGCCGCCGTTGTACTCGGCGAAGTAGAGGTTGCCGTCCGCTCCGGCGGCGATGCCCCACGGACCCGTGTCGGCGGTCGGGATGGTGAACTCGACCGCTTCGCCCTCGGTCGTCATGCGGCCGATCTTGTTGGCGCCGCGCTCGGTGAACCAGATGTTGCCGTCCGGCCCGACGGCGATGCCCTGCGGATCGGTGAAGGCGCTGACCGGAGAGAAATCCCTCAATACGCCGTCGGGCGTGATGCGCCCGATGCTGTTGGCGTCGAATTGCGTGAACCAGAAATTGCCATCGGGACCGTAGACGATGTCCTGTGGGCCGGCATTGTCGAAGAAGGTGGGAAACGCGGTCATGTCGCCGTCGCGCGTGATGCGGCCTATGCTGCTGCTTTCCTGATCGGTGAACCAGCCGCTGCCGTCCGGGCCGACGGCGACTGCGGTCGGCGTGTGGCCACCGCCGAGCTCGAACTGCACCAGGCCGCCGTTCGCGTCGATGCGGCCTACGCGATTGCCGCCAGCATCGGCGTACCACACGCTCTCGTCCGGCCCGCGCGTCACGCCCATTGGCGCGCCGCCGGACACGTTGAGCGCCTCGAACCCCAAGCTCGACAGGCGGCCGATCTGGTTCGCTCGCGGTTGTGTGAACCACAGTCCGCCGTCGAGACCGACGGTGATGTCTTCGGCGGCGTGACCCTCGTCGAGGATCAGGATTTCCTCCGCCCGGCCCGCCAGGTTCAGCCGCCAGATGCCGCCGTGGTCGGTGGTAAACCAAAGATTGTCGTCCGGACCGCGTGTGAGGATCAACGGCGACCCATCGGTGCCGAGATCGGCAGACTCGGTGACCTCACCGGTCGTCGCAATGCGGCCGACGACATCGGGCAAACCTCCCCGCGTGTACCACAAGGCGCCGTCCG
>Ga0265339_10000177_pt1 | contig 54136 bp, 50 predicted proteins | sample 4CB219metaG_FD_202085 | JGI IMG/M metagenome (GOLD analysis project Ga0265339, IMG submission 202085) | Rhizosphere microbial communities from Carex aquatilis grown in University of Washington, Seatle, WA, United States - 4-CB2-19 metaG | ecosystem: Host-associated > Plants > Roots >... | reverse complement strand
GGACGAGAGGCTCACGATCAACGACACCAAGGTCGTCCAACGGAAAACGATCGTTCCGAGCCGCATCAGTCCCGCAAAGGAAGAGAGCGCGGTCCGAAAGACCTCCTGGCAAATAAAGAAGAGCGTCACCGCACTCGCGATGTATACAGCCCAGGAAGTATAGAAATAGATCGGGTAGAAGAATTCCTGATTCGACGACGGCTGTTGCAGTATGTAGAACAAACCGAGCAACACTGGCATCGAAGCCAGGCGAAGACCAAGGTACGTGCTCATCGCCGGAAACCGGCTATGCAGGCCCTTTTTCCAGAATGTAAACCCGAGAACCGCCCAGAGCAGAAACTCAAGAGTGCTCATCAGCGACATCGCGAAGTTTGAAGGCATACAAGACCACCGCCATTCTGAGGGTTTACTCAGAATAGCGCCTCTTGTGCCTTGGGTTCAAACGGAAACAACACTGCGACGTAGCACTTTTGTGCTAGAGGAACACCATCTCTTACTCGCCGTTGCTCTTACTTACCGTTGGTTGCAGGACATCCCATGCCCGGACCACAACCCGGCATCGGCAGAGCTGCGACCGTGGCAGACTGTCGGCTCAACGTAACGTGCGATGTCGATGAAGAAAAGGAGGCGGCGGCCGCACCGGCCAGAACAACTGCGAATGCAAAGATTCTGACAGCGAGTTTCATAATTGGTTACTCCTACGCAGAGATTGTTTACTTAAAAGGCTACTTGCTAACACCTACATGGTAGTGCAAATCAAGAAGTAAGTCCATCTTTTTCATAGAGTTCCAATGGTAGTCACCTAGTTAGTTACTAGCGTCACATAACACGCAAGTAATCTGCTCAAACGTAACGCAGATCCTGATGACTTCGCCTCCAGGAAATCCACGTGCCCGCATGGTAAAATCAACCTAGGCGAATTCGTTCCAAAGCCCACGTATTTCAAGCGGTTAATTCCCATTTCCATTGCTTAAAATTGCACGCGGGGACCGCTTCCTTGGGCAGCGACAGAGCGAAAATCCTGCGAACGGACAACTATGGCGACTTTGGCACCTGAAAACGAACCCCTCCCCGACCAGAACGGCAAAAATGGCTCCTACACCGGCGAAGACATCACCGTCCTCGAAGGCATGGAGCACGTCCGTCTTCGCCCGGCAATGTACATCGGCTCGACCGGCGAGATGGGCCTGCATCACCTGGTCTATGAAGTGGTCGACAACTCCGTCGACGAAGCCCTCGCCGGTTACGCGAAAAAGATTGACGTCACCATCCACGTGGACAACTCCATCACTGTGGTCGATGACGGCCGCGGGATTCCTGTCGACATGAAGACACTAGCTGGCGGCGAGCAGATGCCCGCCGTCCAGGTAGTGCTCACCAAGCTGAACGCCGGCGGCAAGTTCGATGCTTCAAACTACAAAGTCTCCGGCGGCCTCCACGGCGTCGGCGTGAGCTGCGTTAACGCGCTCTCGCAGGATCTGAATGTGGAGATCTGGCGCGACGGCCATACCTGGGAGATGGACTTCAGTTGCGGCGCTGCCACCAGCGAACTGCGCATGGCGGGCACATCGAAAAGGCGCGGAACCAAGGTTCACTTCCTGCCCGACAAATCCATCTTCACTACCACCGAGTACAACTACGACACGCTCGCGCAGCGTCTGCGTGAGCTCGCCTTCCTCAACAAGGGCCTTGAGATCACGCTCACCGATGAGCGTACGGCCGACCCCAAGACCGGCGACTCTAAGCGCGCTGAATTCAAATACGCGGGCGGCATCTCCGAGTTCGTCAAGCACCTCAATCGCGGTAAGTCGGTTCTGCATGAAAAGCCGATCATGATGGAGGCCACGCGCGACAACGTCGAAATCGAAATCGCGCTGCAATACAACGACAGCTACTCCGAGACGGTCTTCAGCTTCGCCAACAACATCAACACCGTCGACGGCGGCACGCACCTCTCCGGCTTCCGCACATCGCTGACACGCACCATCAACGCCATCGGCCAATCCCTCGGGCTCTTCAAAGACATGAAGGAAAACCTCAGCGGCGACGACGTGCGTGAAGGTCTCGTTGCCGTGGTCAGCGTCAAGCTCTCGCAGCCGCAATTCGAAGGCCAGACCAAAGGCAAGCTCAACTCGGATATTGCAGGCACGGTGCAGGCATTCGTCAACGAACGCCTCGGCGCTTTCCTCGAGCAAAACCCGCCCATCGCCAAGCGCATCATCAACAAGGCGATTGAGGCCGCCCGCGCGCGCGAAGCTGCGCGCAAGGCCCGTGACCTGACGCGCCGCAAAGGCGCACTCGATGGCGGTGGACTGCCCGGAAAGCTGGCCGACTGCTCCGAGCGCGACCCGGCTCGCTGCGAACTCTACCTCGTCGAGGGCGAAAGCGCGGGCGGCACCGCAAAGCAGGGCCGCGATCGCCGCTTCCAGGCCATTCTGCCGCTCAAGGGCAAAATCCTCAACGTCGAAAAGGCTCGCTACGACAAGATGCTGGGCCACGAAGAAATCCGCGCCATGATCACGGCACTTGGCTGCGGCATCGGCAAGGACGACTTCGACGCCACCAAGATCCGCTACGGCAAAATCATCCTCATGACCGACGCCGACGTCGACGGCTCGCACATCCGTACGCTGTTGCTCACCTTCTTCTTCCGTCACATGACAGAACTCATCAAGCGCGACAACATCTACATTGCGCAGCCACCGCTTTTCAAGATCAAGAAAGGCCGCTTCGAGCAATACATTAAGGACGAACGCGAGTTCGACAAGGTCATGGTCAATCGCGCTGCGGAAGGCATGGTCGTGCGCCATGGAGAGGCGGCCAGCCGCATCGAAGGCCCCGAACTCATCCGCTTCATGGGCACTCTCAAGGAGTATCTAGATTTTGTCGAGAAGGTTGATAAGCGCATCCGCAACGAAAAGCTCACCGAGTTTCTTGCCCGGGCCGAGTTCACTCAACGCTCCGATTTCACCTCGAAATCAGGAAGCACTGCCCCTGAGAAGTTGGTCGAGCTCCACGCGCAGTTGAAGGAAGTCACGGTCGACTTCGGTTTCAAATCACTGACCAAACCAGTGGAAGATGAAGAACACCACACCTGGTCCGTCAGTGTTGTCGACTCACAGGGAGCCGAGCGCCGCATCGACTGGACCTTGGCATCGAGTCCTGAATTTCGGCAAATGATGGCCAAATACAGCCAGATCAAGCAGTATCTTGAGCCTCCTTTCCTGGTGGAATATGCCGCAAAGGCGGCGAGCGAATCTGCTGCGGAAGAGTTGGAAGCTACCGAATATGAAGAAGGCGAGACTCCCTCGGAAGTCAAAGCAGAGGCAAAGTCCGCTCGTCGTATCGCACGCGTACTTCGCGAGCCCGTTGAGAAACAGACCGCCCGCGAACTCTATGCTCACATCGTCGAGCAGGGTAAGAAGGACTACTCCGTGCAGCGCTACAAGGGACTGGGAGAAATGAGCGACACCCAACTCTGGGAGACCACCATGGACCCCGAGCGGCGCACGCTGCTGCAAGTGAAATTGGAAGACCTGGTCGAAACCAACGAAATCTTCACTACGCTGATGGGCGAAGACGTCGAAAAGCGCCGCAAGTTTATCGAAGACAACGCGCTCGATGTGAAGAACCTCGACATTTAGGAGAATGCGTTGAGCACAGTTCTCGTCACGGGCGGCTCCGGATTCATCGGCAGCCGCTGCATTCTCCAGCTTCTTGCGGCCGGTCACCAGGTGCGCACTACCGTCCGGGACCTCAAGCGCGAAGCGGGTGTGCGCTCCCTCCTCAAACAAGGCGGCACCGAACCGGGCGACCGGCTCTCCTTTTTTGCCGCCAATCTACAAAGCGACGCCGGGTGGCCCGAGGCTGTCACCGGTTGCGACTACGTGCTCCACATCGCATCGCCTTTTCCCGCCGAAGTGCCGAAACACGAGGACGAACTGATTGTGCCGGCACGCGACGGAGCGCTCCGTGTGCTGCGTGCGGCGCGCAATGCAGGCGTCAAGCGCGTCGTCATGACTTCGTCCTTTGCCGCGGTCGGCTATGGCCATCCACCGCAGAGCCAGCCCTTCAATGAATCGGATTGGACTAACCTCGAAGCCCGCGATCTGACGGCCTATGTGAAGTCGAAGACGATTGCCGAGCGCGCGGCGTGGGACTTCATCGCCAGAGAGGGCGGTGCAGTGGAACTCTCCGTAGTCAATCCCGTCGCCGTCTTTGGCCCGGTCCTCGGCAAGGACTACGCGACCTCCATTATGATCGTGCAGATGATGCTCGATGGCGCCATGCCCGGCGCGCCGCGCATCGAATTGGGCGCAGTCGACGTGCGCGACGTAGCCGATTTGCATCTCCGCGCAATGACCCATCCGGCGGCCGCTGGCGAGCGCTTCCTCGCAGTGGCCGGAGACTTCCTGCCCCTCATCGAGATTGCTCGCATTCTGAAGACTCGCTTGGGAGCCTCTGCGAAAAAAGTTCCAACACGTCAGTTGCCCAATTGGCTCCTGCGATTGATCGCCCCGCTCCAGCCTTCCGTAAGGCAGATTCTTCCGGAGCTCGGCAAGACGCGGAATGCCAGCAGCGAAAAAGCCAAGAGAATGCTGGGCTGGTCTCCGCGCTCGAACGAGGAATGTATCGTCGCCACCGGCGAAAGCCTTGTCCAACTGGGTCTCTTGAAGAGCAGCCCCCGCAAGGGCTAGCCCGCGGAGAGCGCCCTCAGAATTTTCTCGACCACTCCTTCGGCCACCGCTCCACAATCACTTTTTTGTCGGTGAAGAATTCAATCGCGTCGCGCCCCTGCGCGTGCATCACTCCGAAAAAGCTTCCCTTCCATCCTGAAAATGGAAAGTACGCCATCGGCGCTGGCACACCAATATTCACGCCCACGTTCCCAGTCGACACGGTGTTGCGAAACTTGCGCGCCTCCGCGCCAGACGACGTGAAAATGGAACTCGCGTTGCCGTACTCCGACCGTTCGATGAGTTGCACCGCTTCGTCCACTGACTTCGCGTGGACCACGGACAGCACCGGCCCAAAAATCTCCGTCTCCATCAGCGAACTGCCAACCGGAAGTCCATCCAACACCGTTGGCCCCACGAACGACCCACCGCCATTTGAATAACCGCGTCCATCCACAATTGCCTTCGCCCCGTCGCCCGCGCCTTTTCCAATCAACGACACCACGCGTTCGCGGCTGGCCGCGGTAATCACCGGCCCCATTTGTGTTGCGGGATCCAGTCCGTTGCCCACTTTCAGCGCGCTGGCTGCAGCGGAGATCGATTCGCGGAACCAGTTCTGCGCCTCGCCGATCGCAACCGTTACGCTGACCGCGAGGCACCTCTGTCCCGCGCAACCGAAAGCAGAATCAGCGATGATTTTCGTTGTCGTTTCCGGATCGGCATCGGGCAGCACAACTACATGGTTCTTCGCGCCGCCCTGGCATTGCACACGCTTCCCACTCGCCGATCCCCGCGCATAGACGTACTTCGCCACCGGCGTCGACCCCACAAAACTCACCGCCCGCACCAGAGGATGATCGAGCAACGCATCCACGGCCGCCTTGCCGCCGTTCACCAGGTTCACAACTCCCGCCGGCAAGCCAGTAGCGTGAATGATCTCCACCAGCTGCGCCGCCGAATAGGGCACTCGGTCGCTCGGCTTCAACACCACGGTATTGCCGGTCGCAATCGCATACGGCAAAAACCACAGCGGAATCATCAAAGGAAAATTAAACGGCGTGATGATGGCCGCCACGCCCAGCGGCTGTCGCACCATGATCTCGTCGATTCCCGGCGCAATATCCTCGAGAGAATAGCCCTGCATCAAAACTGGAATCCCACACGCCACTTCGACATTCTCGATGCCGCGCCGCAATTCGCCCTTCGACTCCGCCAGCGTCTTTCCATTCTCCGTGGTGATGATCGCAGCCAGCTCATCGAAGTGTTCTTCCAGCGCGGCCTTGAGCTTGAAGAGAAACTGCACTCGATCGCCCGGCGGCGTCGCTCTCCATGCGGGAAATGCCGCCTGCGCCGCTTCAACAGCCGCACTCACTTCCGCTCCCGAGCCCACCGGCGATCTGCCCAGCGGCTCTCCAGTTGCGGGATTGGTCAATGCGAGCCCGCCCTCGCTCGTGGGTGCCTGCCATTTGCCGCCGATAAAGTTGCGCACTTCCGGGGAAGCTAGTGTAGTCATGGGATTCTCAATGTATCGCAGCAGACAGTAGCCGCGCAGCAGGAAATTGCGCGCCGTCGATGCCCGCCACCTCTGCTATCGTGATTGCGGTCGGCCGTTTCAGTCGGAATCCGCACTCAAACCCTAACCCTCCAGAGGGAAACCCTCATGCATCGCTATGCCACGCTTCTTCTTGCATTGTCATCCGCAGCACTGGTCGCCCAACAACCCGCCAGCCCGCCTGCAACGTCCCCCCCGCCGACCACCGCTGCCCAGGCACCCAACAGCGACACAAGCTACATCGATGCGCAAGGCACGGCGCACGTCACCCGTGTCGTCCCCGTGCCACTCGGTCTCAGTCCTGAAGCGCAAAAATCCCTCAGCCGCGCCGTGCCAGATCAGGGGCCTCCGCAGTCACTCGAAGATCGCCGCAAGGGGACGGATGCCTACACCGCAGGTGCCCGCATCGAATGGACCAAGCTCTGCCCCAACACCCTCGTCGATCAAACGATTGCCGGCGTCCCCGTCCACGTCGTAACGCCCGACGGAATGCCCGAAAGCAATCGCGACAAGGTGCTCCTCAACCTGCACGGCGGCGGATTCAATTCCGATTCCGGCTCGTACACCGAATCAATTCCGATCGCCAGTTACACCGGCATCAAAGTGGTCGCCGTTCTCTATCGACTGGCGCCGGAGTATCCCTTTCCTGCAGCGGTCGATGACTCAGTGGCCGTATACAAGGAACTGCTCAAGACCTACAAGCCCAATCACATCGTGATCTACGGAACCTCCGCCGGCGCCATCCTCACTGCTGAGGTCGCGGCGAAACTCAAGCAACTCGGCCTTCCACTTCCGTCGGCGCTCGGCATCTTCAGTGGCATGGGTGACTTCGCGCGCGATGGCGATTCCATCGCCCTGTACGCTCTGCGCGGTCTCTCTGGACATCTCGATCCGCCGACTCCCGGCGCCCACGATCCGTTTTATGTGGCGTCCACGGATGCGAAGGACCCGATTCTGTCGCCCATCTACGGCGATCTCCACGGGCTTCCGCCAACTCTCTTTGTCACCAGCGGCCGCGACCTGCTCCTCAGCGGCACCGCAAATTTGCATCGTGCTTATTTGAATGCCGGAGTCGACGCACACCTGGTCGTCTACGATGCACTCCCGCACGCTTTCTGGTACGACCCCAAATTGCCCGAAGCAATCGAAACCAATCACACAATGGCGAATTTTTTTGTGAAGGAGCTAAGCAAGTAGGACTGCAGACCTTCAAGCTATTGGCGTCACGGGAATACGCAACCCGGAATTGATGCGGGCAAACATCTCGAACGCCGCTGCGATGGCTGTCAGCTCCACGATTTCCGCTGGAGAAAAGCACGCGCTCACCGCATCGAACGCTGCTTCATTGACGGCGTGGCCCGATTGGTGCAGCAACCCCGCGTAGCGGAACCCCGCCCGCTCCTTCTCTGTAAACGGCCCGGTCTCGAAGCTGTCGTATGTCGCTACCTGCCCCATGGTCGCCCCGCGCTTCAGCGCAAGGTTGCGATGCGCGCTGATGCAGTATTCGCATTGATTCAGCGATGCAACGCGAGTCGCAATCAGTTCCTTGTACCAGCCCGGTAAAATGCCCTCGCCCATCAGCGGCTTCAGAAACGCGCTGATTCCAAGTGCCAGTCCCGGAACATTCGCGAGCGCCTTGAACATATTCGGTACTACGCCCCGGTCTGCATAAATTCTGTCGTAGAGTTCCGCAATCTCCGCCGGAACGTCCCCGCGCTCCAGCAGCGGCACTCTGGATTCAAGAAGTGGTACGGCGGCCATCACGGTCCCCCAGTCAATCTCCGCCAGTGTAAATCCGTAGCGATTCATCCCCATATCAAGTTGTCTCCGCGCACACGTTCGGCTCTGCACACTAGAACGCACCCGCGGCGAGAATTCCTTTCAGCGGCCAATCCGTACCCTCCCCTTCCCGCCGAGGTTAGAACCCTCTCAGGAGCCCCGCACCGACGTGGACGTCTCCGTGCAACCCCTTGGGCGTCCATGTCCGAAGCTCCTCCACAGCAACTGACGGGGCATCTCACCGAGGTTGCCCTGAGGCTTCAGCGCACGCTCGCGCAAGACCCTACTCGCCCCGATGCACTGGTGGGCATGAGTCTGGTGGCCCTGGCCAGCGGCCAACCCGCCGCGGCCATCGCTATGGCGCAATGCGCCGTCCGCGCTGCCCCGCACTTCTCCGCCGCGTGGATCGCCCTCGGTCAGGCGTTCAAGACCGACGGCCGTTTCGAACAAGCGGAAGACGCCTATTTGAAGGCGCTCGAATTGGACGCGATGAGCCCCCTCGCTCACCTTGGCTTGGGCGAACTTAGGATGGCGACCAGCCACCCGGATGCAGCGCTCTGCGAATACGATTTAGCTTTGCGCCACCAGCCCGCCTGGCCATCCGTGCACATGGGACAGGGCCATGCTCTGGCCTGCCTCGGCCGCGATGACGAAGCACTTGCAAAGTACAAGACCGCGCTCACGTTTGCGCCTCGATTAGCTGAAGCCGAATTCGCTGCGGCGTTTGTCCTTGTACGACTGGGGCGCACCCGCGAGGCGGAGACGCGCTACCGTCGCGCCCTCGCCCTCCGGCCCGACTTCGCCGCTGCGTGGATGAACCTCGGCTGCCTGCTGCGTGAAGACGGTCGCGAAATTCCTGCCGAGGCAGCCCTGTTGCGTGCAGTCCAACTTCGGCCCGACTTAATCACCGGCTGGATCAACCTGGCGCTTCTGCGCCGCCACCAGCGCCAGCCCGCCGAAGCAGAAAAATACCTCCGCAACGCCTTCGCTCTCGATCCCGACAATGTGAACACGTACATCGCCTGGTGCCAGTTTCGCGCAGAAGAACACGATCTCGCGGGCGCAGGGCAATGGCTGAGCTGGGCTCTCGCGCGCGAGCCCGATCATGCCGAGGCCGTCAATATGCTGGGCATCCTGCTGCATGCCGAAGACCGTTACGCCGAGGCAGTGGAAACTTTCCGCCACGCCGAAACTCTCGGTTGCACCGGCGCCGCCAGCAATCGCGGCAACAGCCTGATGGAACTCGGGCGCATGAAGGAAGCATTGCAGGTTCATCAGGCAGCGGTCGAGCACGATCCGCAAAGCCCCGGCGCCACCTATAATCTCGCCCTCACCCAGCTGCGGCTGGGCGACTGGCCGCGCGGGTGGATCACCTACGAGTCGCGGCTCCGCTTTCGCGAAGTCCATCGCACGCCGAAGATCTTTCGCCAGCCTCGATGGCAGGGCGAGCCGCTCAACGGCCGCCGCATCCTGCTGCACGCCGAGCAGGGCCTCGGCGATGCGATTCAATTCTGCCGTTATGTATCCCTCGTCATAGCGCGCGGAGGCAAGGTCATCCTTCAGGTCCACAAGCCCGTCGAGCGCCTGATGAATTCCCTGGCCGAGGTGCGCGCCGGCCACGCACAAGTAGCGCCACTCGGCATCGAGCCCCCGGCCTTCGATCTCGAATGCCCCTTGATGAGCCTGCCGGCTGTCTTCGGCACCACCGTCGATAGCGTTCCGTGGCCAGGCCTCTATCTGGGCGCAGACCCCAAGTCCGTAGGCAAAAAGCAACGAGCCTTTGCCGCCAACGTACCCGGGCCGCGCGTCGGCATCGCCTGGGCCGGCAATCCCCGCTACAAGGCCGATCACCGCCGCTCGATGAATCTCCGCACGCTCGTGCCGCTGCTGCGCACTCCCGGTGTCACTTGGATCTCCCTCCAAAAGGGCGATGCCGCCGCACAACTCTCGCAACTCCCCCCTGATGTGCGTGTCTCCGACGGCTCAAGCTCCGACCGCGATCTGGCCGACACTGCCGCGCTCGTCTCTACCCTCGATCTGATCATCACCACCGACACATGCATTGCCCACCTCGCCGGTGCAATGGCAAAGCCCACCTGGATTCTGCTGCCGCATCTGGCCGACTGGCGCTGGATGGAAAACATAGAAACGACCCCTTGGTATCCCACCGCCCGCCTCTTCCGGCAACCGGCGTCCGGCGATTGGGCTGCCGTTCTCTCCGTCCTCATCACCGAACTCGCAAAGGCTCACATCAAAACCGACCCGGCCTACGCGCCTCTACCCGTAAACTAAATTTCTCCAACGTGTTACAGAAACGAAACGCTCGAGGGTGCAAATCTCTTGACAAACCTCACTCTATAAAATAGAGTTCTCTACATCGAGCCGGAGGCGTCACCCACGCACCCTGGTTCAAAGGAGATTTCCATGACCACCGAAACCAACCAACAGGACCTGACTGAGAGATTAGGCCTCATCGAAAACATGATCGCCGAAGGTCGGCGAACCACCGAAAACTGGTCATGGACCTTTGTGCTTTGGGGCGTCGCCTACTACGTAGCGATGGCTTGGGCCACATGGGGTCAAAGCCCTTGGGCTTGGCCCGTCACCATGGTCGCGGCCACCATCGTCACCGTGATTCTTGCCTCGATGAGCGCCAGGCACACGCCAGCGACCACGATGGGCCGCGCCGTCGGTTCCATCTGGATGGCTCTTGGAATTTCCATGTTTTTGCTCTTCCTTGCGCTCGGCATCGGTGGCAAACTCACTGACTTCCACGTATTCGTTGCTGTGGCATCCGCGATGCTCGGCATGGCCAATGCCACATCGGCGCTCATTCTCCGCTGGAAGGTACAGTTCGCCTCCGCGGTTATTTGGTGGGCGGCAGCGATAGCCGGGTGCTTTGGCACGCAAAACCAGGCAGCGATCGTCTTCCTCGTCGCCATCTTCTTCTGCCAAATTGTATTCGGCATTTATGGGATGCTACGCGAAAGCCGCGCCAAAGCCAGTCGCGGGGCCGTCCATGCCTGAGTTGCCGGAACTGAACCCCCTGATCCACGGGAAGCTGCGCCTGGCTTTGCTCTCGCTCCTTATCACCGCTGAGGAGGCCGAGTTCACCTGGCTTCGCACCAAAACCGGCTCGACCGACGGCAACCTTGGCGCGCAGCTCGCCAAGCTTGAAGAAGCGGGCTACGTGTCGGTTGAAAAGAAATTTGTGCAGCGCAAACCGCAAACCCTCTACCGCATGACGGAGACCGGCCGCCAGGCACTCACGGAATACGTGCAGGCGCTCAAGCAATTACTTGGCAGCTCTATTAATGTTTAGCTGAGTTGGATTGCCGAACTCTCGGCAGCAAGGCTCTCGCGCACTCTCTTCATGGTGCCGAGGTAGTGAGCCAGATTGTGAATGGAGTTCAGTGTGCCGCCCAGGGCCTCGGCCGCCTGCATCAGGTGACGCAGATAGGCCCGCGAATAACGGCGGCACACCATGCAGTCGCAGGCCAGATCCGGCGGATTCTGGTCTTCTGCATACTGCTTGTTCTTGATATTCATGCGCCCCTCGCTGGTAAAGAGCAGCCCGTGCCGCCCCGCCCGTGTAGGGATAACGCAATCCATCATGTCCACGCCCATGCGCGCGTAACGCTCAATCTCGTCGGGATAGCCGACGCCCATCACATAGCGCGGCTTGTCTTTCGGTAGCAGCGGAAGAACCTCCGCGATCATCCCCAGCGTCAGGTTGCGCGGCTCGCCCACACTCAACCCGCCAATGGCGTATCCATCGAAATCCATCTCCACCAGCCGCTCGGCACTCTCGCGCCGTAAATCGACGTAGGTCCCGCCCTGCACAATGCCAAACAGGTTCTGAGTCTGGCCTTGCAGATCCTCTCGCCACACCACTTCATTCTGATGAGCCCGGAAGTGATCGAGCGATCGCCGCGCCCAACCCATCGTCAGCCGTAAACTCTCCCGCGCCCGCTCGCGCTCTGCCGGATACTCCGTGCACTCGTCAAACGCCATCGCGATATCGGCGCCCAGCGCGATTTGCACATCCATCGAATGTTCCGGAGTGAAAAAATGCGAACTTCCATCCAGATGCGACCGGAACCGCACGCCTTCTTCGCTGACTTTGCGCAGGTGCGCGAGACTGTATACCTGAAAGCCGCCCGAGTCCGTAAGCATCGCGCGCGGCCAGCTAATGAATTTGTGCAGTCCCCCCATGCGCCGGATTGCCTCATGCCCCGGCCGAAGATACAAGTGATAAGTGTTTCCGAGAATGATCTGCGCGCCCAGCGATTCGAGCACTCCCTGCTCCACACCCTTCACGGTTCCTGCCGTGCCCACGGGCATAAACACCGGGGTCTCAACTGAGCGATGCGGCAGATTGAGTTGCGCCCGCCGACCGCCGGCTTGCGATGTTTGAAGGATGTCGAAAGTGAGGCTCACTAAACGATTCTAACGGTCCCAGCGGTTTTTTCGATCATGCCCTGTGTTGAGGGAGTCAGCTGGTCGCCCCCGTGAGTTGAGGGCAGATGGCTCTCAACATGGCTGAAGCCCGCATAAGGTTTTGCGGGCTTCAGCACATGTTCAAATTTTGACCCACTCCAGGGAATCCGGTTGGATTCCCCGGCCGTACGCTTCACCCCATGCGATGGAAGTGCTTGGCGCGAAAGATCCGGCGCGAAGCAACGTTCTGCCTGTGATTGATCACGCGGCGATTCCGCATGGTCAAGCGTCCGTTGTGCCGTGCACGCATCGTGCGCACTGCACGATGAATATTCTTGTGTTGACGTTCCAGGCGCACAGCCTGCCGCGGGTTGAGTCGGCCGCTGCGCACGCCGTTGGCAATGCGTCGCTGCTGGTTGAACTGACGCTGGTGGATGCTGGCTTTCGGAGCAGCCTGCGCAGGGGTTTGGGCAATCATCATGGCAGGCGCTGCAATCAAGGCCGCCACAAGTATGGATTTCACGATTCTCATGGTGTTCCTCCTTCTGTGACGGCGGTGGCTGAATTCTGCTTCCTACCACTCACAGTTGATGAAACACAGGCTCCTGCAATAGGTTTCGAAGCAATTGGTAATCAATCTCTCGATGGAGGAGATGCGGACACTGTTTCGCGGAGCGTTGCGTCGCGTCGCGCGAAAACAGCGAAGGTTCAATTTGCGCCTGCGCCCAATCGAATCAGGATGCCGCCGCGTGCAACGCGCGGCGAGGCCAGAGTGGTCGTGGGTGTCTTGCCCACTTCGATCTCCCGGTTCAACAGGTTTTCTCCCGCAGCAAACAGTTGCAGTCTCTTGCCTATATCGTGCGAAGCAAACGAATCAAGCCGAAAGAAGCTGTGCAGCATATAAAGATTGGCGTCGTCATCGTACTGGCGACCGCTCAGCCGGCTTTGCAGGCTCAATGTGCCCAACACCTTCTTGTACACACGCAGATTCAGAGTCGCCATGTTCCTTGCTACTTCGGGAATCCAGTTCCCGTCATCCTGCGAGCCGCGACTCACCGTCGCGTGCGCGAACTGGTAGCCGCCATCCACCGCAAGCCATCGTTGCGGCGCGAGTTCGAAATCCAAAGAGACGCCACGGCTCTCAATCTGACCGAGATTCTCACGCTTCAGCAGTATCGGCGAGGAACTCGGGTTGATGGTCAAGGCCGCAATCGGTCGATTCACCTGCGTCAGAAAATAGCTGGTGCGAATGGTTCCCCACTTCCACTCCGTGCCCAGCCCTGTCTCCCAACCCGTCGCGCGCTCGCTCAGCAAATTAAAGTTCGGAAGCGTGAGCATATTGCCCACCTGCGTAGTGCGATAAAGCTCATTGGGTGACGGTGCGCGAAACGCGCGAAACCCTGACGCTGTCACCGCCCAGTGCTGTAGAAATTTCCGCGACAAGCCCACGCGTGGATCGAAGACGCGCTGATCAAAGGATGTGGGTTGGGAAGAAGCCGGCGACCAATTCGTGCCATTCCAAACCAATTGCTGGCCATCAAAATTCTGAAACCAATCCAACCTGCCCGAGGCACTCAGCGTCCAGCCCGCTCGCACCCACATCGCTTCCCCGTACAGACCAGAGTCCCGCTGATGGTCGCGCAAGTTAGTCAGCGCCGCCGACGCGCCGTAGGTCTGCTCGTTGTCCCATACACGCACATCGTGCGAATCGGCGCCCGCCACAATTACCATTCCCGCACCAAGCGGCTGGCTCCAATGAGCAACGGCGCCGAGTTCATTCTCCGGTGTATGCGAAAAGCGCGTGGGTGCTTCGCCGCAACGATAAGAACAATCAGGATCAGCGCTGGTGGGCGAATTCGAAATGCTTGAAAACACCTGGCGATAATGTTCCGTCGAGCCATAGACCCGCATTACCAGCGTCCCCGCCTTCGGCCCCTGCCAATCACCCCCTGTCGCATAGCGCCACAGACGCGTCGCATTGGTCTGATCCGGCGTTCCATTGCTCCGCGCATCATTGAAGCCATTGCTTCGCACAAAAAGCCGCAACGGCCCGCGCTCGTGTTCAACCAGCACAAGCCCATTTTCACTGTGAACATTCGAAGCGATGTCGACGGGACCGCGCTGCCAGGGCGCCTCTTGAATGTAGCCATCGGTACCAATAGTGCCACCCGCCGCAAGCAGACCCCAAGAACCAAACTTTCTCTGCGCCATTGCGCTGTCGTCGTAGGTGCTCTCCGCGCCGTAGCTTCCCTTTAATTCAACCGCGTTTCCACTCGGCCGCACCGGAATCACATTCACCACGCCGCCAATGGCGCTCGATCCATATAAATCGCTCGCGCCTCCGCGCACTAGCTCCACGCTCTTCACAGACAGCTCCGGCTGCTCCTGCCAGCGAATCCAACCGGCGAACGGATCGTTGAGCGGAACATCATCTTCCGTGATCAACGTGCGACTCGCCGCAGTTGACCCCAGACCGCGCAGACTAAGCCCCTGCGACGAAGGGTTGGCCACGAGCGAACTGGACCGGCGATAAAGCTGAACACCGGGCAGTTGCCGCATCTTGTCATCGAGAGCCACGCCCGCTGAAGTGTTCAGCGCTAGCTCGGAGAGCATCCGCGTCGTTACCGGACTCTCCAGTTCGCCCAGAGGCGTGCGGTACGCCGTCACCGTGATCTCTTCAGATACCGTCGTGCGTTCCAAGTGAACCGTTGTATTCGCGCTGATCTCAAAATTATTGCCCGTATACCCTTCCGCTTCCACGCGAATGCGGCATGGCAACGCGCATTCAAATGTCAGCCTCCCGTTGGAATCGGTGCGGCCTGCCAGGCGCCCGGCTGTCCTTTGTACCGATGCACCGGGAATCACGGCGCTCGCCGCATCTTCAACGGTCAGCGTCAGGCTCACTGTCCTCTGCGCGCGGACCAGATTCGGGCTGACCAGCATCAACGCAACCGCCAGCGCTCCATGCATCGCTTTCAATTTGGACAACGGCATCGGATTCGCCTTTAGAGTGTTCGAGCAAGTCTCGAAGAAGCTGAGTCACGGTTCTGTTGTGGCCGGGAACGATCATCTGCGCTGCAATATCGTTGAGGGGAAAGAGAACAAACCCGCGCTCAGCCAGTCGTGGGTGGGGAATCTCCAGGCCCGCTTCACCCATGCAAAGATCGCCTATGACCAGAATATCCAAATCCATCGTGCGTGGCCCATTTAAAAGGCTCTTTGTCCGGTCCCGCCCAAAATCCTGCTCAATCGACAATAGCTCATTGAGGAGCGCTCGAGGAGCAAGTCCAGTCTCGATTGCGACCACCGCATTGGTGAAACGCGGTTGATCTGCAAATCCTATCGGCTTCGTCGAATAGAGCTTGGATTTCCGTACAACCCGGCCCAGCCCCTCCAAGCGCAAGACCGCGGCCGCCAGTGTGACCTCGGGCGGACCAGCTTCGCTGGCTATGTTCCCGCCCATTCCGATATAGGCCGTTTGCATGAATTCAGACTATCCTGCGAACCGCCAGTGACTCGCCGCTCCCCGAAATCACCCCTCACGTCAGAAGCGCCGGCGCATGTCGTCGCAGCCGCCCCTTCTGTTAGCATCCTCTTCGGAGAACTTTTCAGGATGGATCCCATCACCAGTGCGGGCCTCGGCGCCAGGCGCAATGAAGATATCGCTCTCGACCTGCTCAAATTCGTCGCATCGACGGCCGGAGTCGGCCGTCCTGTCGCGCCTTCCACCGGCTTTAGCGGCGCTGCCGCTCCCAAGCCCGAAGAGCATGTAACCCAGTTGCTCGATCTTTACTCCCGCTGCCTCAGGGCCGTGGAGGGAAAAGGGCCAGAGCCAGAGGCCAAGAAATAACAGGCGAATCCATCGCGCGCGTCGCTGTTGCCGGTGCCGGAGCCTTTGGCCGCAACCATCTTCGTGTCTATCGCGAACTCGAAACCGCCGGCCTGCCGGTTGCATTAGTGGCGGCCGTCGAGCCCGACGCAGCTCGCGCCGCTGAAACCGCATCGAACTACGCGATTCCTGTTTTCCCAACCGCCGAAGCGCTACTCGCAGCCGATCTGAAACTCGACGCGGCCAGCGTCGCCGTTCCCACCGTCCATCACCATGCCGTTGCTTCCGTATTGCTCGAAGGCGGCCTCGATCTGCTGGTTGAAAAGCCCCTGGCTGCCACTCTGCCTGAAGCCGACGATCTTCTCGCCCTGGCCGCGAAAAAGAGCCGCATCCTCCAGCCCGGTCATCTCGAGCGTTTCAACCCGGCCGTGCTCGCCGTGCAGCCGCAGTTGCGCCGCCCCATGTTTTTTGAGGCGCACCGTCTCTCGATCTTTACCCCTCGTGCCCTCGACGTCGATGTCGTCCTCGACCTGATGATCCACGATCTCGACATCGTGCTCACCTTTGCCGGGTCTCCCGTGCGTGAAGTGCGCGCCGTGGGCTTGCCCATCCTATCCCCGCATGTCGACATCGCCAACGTTCGCGTCGAATTCGAATCCGGCTGCGTCGCCAACTTCACCGCGTCGCGCGTCTCCACCGAACGCGTCAGGAAACTCCGCTTTTTTCAACCACGTCAGTATGTCTCAATCGATTACGCCCGCCGCGATCTTCTCGTCATCCGCATCGACCCGAACGCAGGCAAAGCCTCGCTAGCCGACCGCATCGCATCGCTGCCCCCGCACATCGTCGCAATGCTTCCACCGGGCATCGCCGAAAAACTTGCGTCGGGGCAAATCGACCCCGCACTGATCGCTCAGTTTGCTTCGATGGCCAAAATCGATCCGGCCGTCGTCGCGCAATTTGTCAATCCGCCCGAATCCACTAGCGGCCTTAGCTTCTCCAAGCCCACGGTCACGCCGGGCGAGCCGTTGCGGCTCGAGATTGAGTCGTTCCTTGACTCCGTCCGAACCCGGCGTCCGCCCCGCGTCACCGCCCAGCAGGGACGTGCCGCTCTCGCGCTTGCACTCGAAATCCAATCCTCCATGGCCGCGCACGCAGTCCGCGCCGGCCTACAGGACTTCTTCGAGCCCGGCGCATAAAAGCGATCGCTCCTCACGCAATTCCCAGCACCCGGTTCACAAACCCCACAATATATTTCCAAAGCAGGTAGTAGCCGGCCAGCGCGCATGCAAATGCCGGCGCGATCCACACATAGGGCACGTAGAGCGACTGAAACCATGTCACTCCGCTTGAACCAAGCTGCAGAATGCCCAGGCACGTCGCCATCACTGCGCCCGACGGCATCAGCAGCAGCGGCAGCAGCGCTCCGTGCGCCCCAATCGACAGGTGCGTTCGCGTGTGCGAGCTGATCCAGAGCATGTTCCACAACGCCCACAAACTCGGCACCAGCGCCAGCGGAAATACCAGCCCGCGCTCAATCGGAAAAGGAACCTGCAGCCCCAGCCGTACCACAATGAATCCGGCCAGCATCAGGGGCAGCACCAGCGTCGGCACAAAAGCTCCGGCAAGAAATCCCCGCAAGTAAGGATGTGTGTTCATGGCAATCTCGCTTTCTGCGGACCACCGGGTCCGCTTTCACAGGTAGTAAAGAATCATCGGAATCCACGCCGGAAATGCCATGGCGAAGACAGCAAGCCCGCCGGCCAGCGCCCAGTCGAACCACGGTGCCGCCGGTCGCGAGTCCATCCGCCGCAGCATTGCCGGCCAAAGATTGCGCTCGGGCTCCGCTTCGCCGGTCGGCGCCATCGCCTGTTTCAATAGCTGCTTCACACGATCCTCGCCATTTACATTCATGGTGCAATCCCCTGTTGTTCCAGATCTTTCCTTAACAACCTCAACGCTCGAAACACGCGCACCTTGACCGCCGTGATTGAAATGCCGAGTGCTTCCGCGATTTCTTTGTGCGGCAACTCCTCCACTACTGCGAGCGCCGCCGCGATGCGCAACTTAGCGGGTAACCTCTCAAACGCCAGCGCAGTTTTGCGCCGAATCTCCTCAGAAACTCCGGGATCGCCGACCGTCGGCGCCGCCACATCCACGGCCAACTCGGTCTCCGGGCGCCGCGCGCGCATCCAGTCCAAAGCCGCATGCGTTGCGATCGAGCGGGCCCACGCTTCAAATCCACACGACGGCTCAAAACGCGCATGGGCGCGATAGATCCGCCAGAATGTCTCGATAGTCAGCTCTTCTGCCGCAGAGGAATCGCGCACGATACGCAGAATCCATCCGTAAACCGCGCGCTGATGAAGATGGAAAAGCGTTTCGAAAGCGTCCACAAATGTGTCAGGGCTGCCTCGCCGGAACTCCTCCAGGACGTTTCTCGCTCCGTCCGGCATCGGCTCTTCCCCCTTCAAACTTCCTTACGGTCCCCTGAACCGAAAGGTTACATCCACTCTAGGTTCATCGACCGTTATTCCTAGGTTGTATCAACCTAGAGTCCGCTCGAACCCACTCTGGAATGAGATACTCGCACTCCACAATAAAGCGATTTTCTTCACGGGCGTCGCGGCGATACAACCTCTTGACAGAGCCCGCCAATGGCTTTAGCGTTGGCTCCCGTGGGGCAAAGAGGGTTCTTGCTGCGCGAAGACTGTCCCTTTGCTTCCAACCATGGGAGAAGAAACGGATGAATTGCCTTTATTTGCGAATCGCAACTGTAGCATTTGCATGCTTCGGAGCGGCCGCCGCCGCGTTCTGCCAGGATGCGCAGAAGCCCGCCTACCTTGACACCAGTTTGTCGGCCGAAAAACGTGCGGCCGATCTGGTGCAACGCATGACGCTCGATGAGAAAGCCACCCAGTTGGTAAACCAGGCACGGGCCATTCCCCGTCTCAATGTCCCTTATTACGACTGGTGGAGCGAAGCTCTGCACGGCGTCATCAACGACGGCGTCACCGAGTTCCCTGAGCCTGTCGGTCTCGGCGCCACCTTCGACGCTCCAGCCATTCACAAAATGGCCGAGGCCATCTCCACCGAGGGCCGCATCAAGTATGAGCAGGCCCAGCACGAAAAGCGCGCCAATCTCTTCATGAAGGGTCTCGACTTCTGGGCCCCCAATATCAACATCTTTCGCGATCCACGCTGGGGCCGCGGCCAGGAAACCTACGGAGAAGATCCCTTCCTCACCGGCCGCATGGGCGTAGCCTTCGTCACCGGCATGCAGGGTGACGATCCCCGTTATTACAAAGTCATCGCCACCCCCAAACACTTCGCCGTCCACTCCGGCCCCGAACCCACCCGCCACACCGCCGACGTGCCCATCAGCAAGCACGACGAACTCGACACCTACCTGCCCGCCTTCCGCGCAGCTGTCACTGAGGGCAAGGCCGGCTCCGTCATGTGCGCCTACAACTCCATCAACGGCCAGCCCGCCTGCGCCAATCAATTCCTTCTGGAAGACCAGCTCCGCGGCTGGTGGGGCTTCAAGGGCTATGTCGTCTCCGACTGCGGCGCCGTCATCGACATCCATCAGGGCCACAACTTCAATGCCACCCAGCCCGAATCCTCCGCCGTCAGCATCCGCCGGGGCATGGACAACGAGTGCGTCGACGGTGGCAACCTCGTCAAGGACGACCGCGACTACAAGCCCTATCTCGACGCTGTCCACCTGGGCTACCTCAAGGAATCCGAGATCGACACCGCCCTCGTCCGCCTCTTCACCGCGCGCATCAAGCTCGGCCTCTTCGATCCGCCGGAGATGGTCCCCTACACAAAAATCGATCCCAAAGAGCTGGACTCAGCCGCGCACCGCGCACTGGCTCGCCAACTCGCCAACGAAACCATGGTTCTGCTCAAGAATGATGGCGTCCTGCCGCTCAAGACTTCCGGCATCAAGATCGCCGTCGTCGGCCCGCTCGCCAAACAGACCAGGGTTCTGCTCGGCAATTACAACGGTCAGCCCACCCACGTCGTTTCCATCCTCGACGGCATCCGCGCGGAGTTTCCCAACGCCACCGTCAACTACGTCGAAGGCACCCAGTTCCTCAGCCATGCTGCCGAACCCGTGCCCGCCTCCGCCCTCAGCTTCGAAGGCAAACCTGGCATCAAGATCGATTTCGCCAAACTCGACCTCACCGACATCAACCATCCAAAACGCGCCGCCTCGCTCGCCTCGCGCATTGATCCGGTCCTCGATTACAACGCCGCACCCGTCCCGGCAGCAGCCGTCGGCGTCAACCCACTCTCCGTCCTCTGGCAAGCCGATCTCACCGCTCCCACCACGGGCGAATACAACCTGGGCCTCGCCGCCACGGGCTTCTTCCGCATCCGCCTCGACGGACAGAACGTCACCTCCGCATGGGACAACAACGGCATCGAAGCCAAAGTCGGCCGCGTTCATCTTGAAGCCGGCAAGCCCGCGAAGCTCGAAATCGAATTCTCTCCCGCTGAAATCTCCACCCCGGCCGCCAAGCTCGTCTGGGCTCCGGTCAACCTCAAGCCTCAGCCGGAAGCCATCGCCGAGGCCAAATCCGCCGATGTCGTCGTTGCCGTTGTCGGCATTACCAGCGAACTTGAAGGCGAAGAAATGCAGGTCCAGGAGCCCGGCTTCAAAGGCGGCGATCGCACTTCGATCGACCTGCCTCAGCCAGAAGAAGATTTGATCGAAGCTCTCGGCGCCACTGGCAAACCTCTTATCGTCGTACTCACCAACGGCAGCGCCCTCGGCGTCAACTGGGCCAAAGACCACGCCAACGCCATCCTCGACGCCTGGTACCCCGGCGAAGAGGGCGGCGCCGCAGTGGCCGAAACTCTCTCCGGCAAAAACAACCCCGCCGGTCGCCTGCCCGTCACGTTCTACAAGGATGTCAATCAGTTGCCCGCCTTTGAGAATTACGCGATGAAGGGCCGTACTTATCGCTACTTCGAGGGAACGCCGCTCTATCCCTTCGGCTACGGGCTCAGCTACACCAGCTTCGCCTACAAGGGACTGGTCGCTCCTGCCGGCGCGATTGCTGCCGGCAGCCCGACAAGCTTCGATGTCACCGTTACAAACACTGGTAAGCGGGCCGGCGATGAAGTCGCCCAACTCTACCTCGAGTTCCCCAAGGTACCCGGTGCTCCATTGCGTGCGTTGCGTGCCTTCCAGCGCGTGCATCTTGAGGCCGGCGCCTCACAGAAAGTGCACTTCGATCTGAAGCCGCGCGACCTGAGCATGGTGACTGAAGCCGGTGAACCTATCGTGTCCGAAGGCGAATACAAGGTCTTCGTTGGCGGCGGTCAACCCGGTACTTCCGCACCCGGAGTCTCCGGCACCTTCAACGTGAAAGGTACCCTGGTCCTGCCGGAATAACATCCATCGGCATCTCGTCGTTACAAGGAGGCGCATCCACCGGATGCGCCTCTTCTTCTTACCGGCAACTCAATGGGCCGCGCGACTACAAGCAAACCAGCACAACAGTTGCCTTGCGATTTCCCGCTCTCTAGACCGTGGATTTTGTAACGGGCGTGACCCACCAGTTGTCCTCCGTGCTTCGAAACTCGCACGCAGCGGGAACATTCCTTCAGGCCCCGGTGTCTACATCAGCACAGTGGTTCTGATTGGGATGAACGAAGAAGCAACATCCCCTGTCGCACGTCTCCGCGCTGGGGGTCGAGGGCCGTAGTCCGCCACGCGCAAACCGTCGCGTCGCGGAGACGATCCTCCGCGCTTCGCCGCCTCCCGGTTGGCGCAACTGAATTCCTTAGGGCCTGGTCTGAGCGAGCAGGCCCTAAGTTTGGAGGCAGGCCATGTTTGAAGACTCTACCTTTGAATCCATGGGCAGAATTCACACACGCAGCCGCGGTTGGATGGTCGCCACGCTTCTCTTCAACGGATCCATCCTGCTCTGCCTGATACTGATTCCCCTCATCTACCCCGAGGCGCTGCCGCATCAGCGCTTCGCCTACCTCATGACCACGCCGCCCCCACCCCCACCCACGCCGCCGCCAGCAGAAGACCATCCTGCGCAGGTGTTTCACGGCGCTCCCCAGATGCCAGACGGCGTTCTCACTGCGCCGATTCTCATCCCGCGCACCCCTTTCATTCCCAACGCACCCGAACAGGCAACTGGAGAAACTTTGATTGGCCTCGGAGAAAGCTCCGGCTCTCCCAACGGTCCCGGAGGCATCTTCCAAACCCACAGACCCGCCGTCATCCACACCGAAACCAGGGGACCGGTGCGCGTTCCGTCCACCATCGTCGCCGGACTCCTCGTTCACAAGGTCACGCCAACCTATCCACCAATCGCCGTCGAAGCGCGTCAGGAGGGCACCGTCATTCTTCAGGCCACGATTTCCAAATCTGGAACCATTGAGAATCTGCGCGTGGTCAGCGGCCCGCCCATGTTACAGCAGGCGGCACTCGATGCCGTGCAGCGCTGGGCCTATCGTCCCTATCTGCTCAATGGAGAACCAGTCGAAGTAGAAACCACGGTCAACGTCGTCTTCACCATGAGCCGATAACGCCCGCGCTCGAACGGGCGACTGCAGGCAATGTTGCATCGCAGGAATCCAGTCGCCCGTCAGCCATTGCCGAGCTTCTCCCGGGTCAACTCGTTCCATTGCACGATCCCGTCGGGCATCGGCGGACTCACAACGCCCGGCTCCAATCCTTCCAGCACCTTCTGCGGGGCGATACTACCCTTTGCGTCCCGCAGAATCCCCTTCACCCAACCCACTGCAGCCAGTCCCTCGCGTCCCGTGAAAGTCTGCTCGATATAGAACCATCGCTCGTCCCAACAAATCAGCCGCGACGTAATCCAAAACGCGGAAAACAGCGGAAGCGATCGCCGATACGTCATCCACACCGCGCCCACCATCGGCTGCCATCGCGCGCGCAAAATATGCTCCAGCATGCGCGTCCTCGCTAGCATATGCGTGCGCGCGTAGTCCATCACGCTCAGGTAGCGCCCATTATTCATATGAAAGTTGAGATCGATATCGTTGGGCCAGACGTGCATCCGGATCCGGTCTTCTTCAAGAACCCCCAGTTTGGGCAACGGCCAAACATGTTGGCGAATCGCGAGCGCAGGAATCCGGACAAAGCTGATGAAGTGCGACAAGCCTTGCTCCTTCCCTCCAGTTTAGAGGAACTTGCCTCTAGCGCAGTATTAAGCCCATCGGCGACAATCGCCATTGCCATGGGAATCCTATCGCGCCGTATGTTTCTCAAATCTGCTTCCGCCGCCACCGTAGCCGCCTCCGCCTCCAGCTTCGCCGCAGCAGCTCCCCGAAACCGCGTCTTCGTCGGCTCCGGCACAGCCAATGGCATCCTCGCCTATGACTGGGATTCCGCAACCGGCGAGCTAACCGCCGCAGGAGTTGCCGCCAAGGTCGACACTGTCGACTGGCTCACCTACTCGCCAGGGCGCGAATTCCTTTTCGCCGCCTGCGAGGTCGACAGCTTCAACGGCAAGCCTACTGGCGAAGTCGCGAGCTTCAGTGTGAGCAACGGCCAGCTTCACCCGCTCTCCGCGCAGAACTCCGCCGCCAAAGGCACGTGCCACGTCGCTGTCGATGCCACCGGCCGCGTTCTCCTTTCCGCGGACTACGGCGGAGGCAGCGCCGCCAGCTTTCTCGTCACCGACGGCAAACTCAGCCCCGCTGTCTGGACCGAGCACTACACCGTCCACGGCCCCAACACCAACCGTCAGGAATCCGCGCACGCGCACTTCTGCTCGTTCTCCCCAGACAATCGCTTCGCCTACATCAACGATCTCGGCGGCGACTGCATCCACATCTACCACCTCAACACGGCCACGGCGCAGCTCACCCCGGCCGGCACTTTCCACGCCAGTCCAGGAGCAGGCCCGCGCACGCTCCACTTCCACCCCAACGGCCACACCGCCTACAACGTCAACGAACTCATTTCCACGGTCGACGTTTTGCAGTGGCACAAATCCAACGGCAGCCTCACAGTCCTTACCACCATCAACCTGCTGCCAGACGATTACCACGGCGCCACCCGCGCCTGCGACACCGTCATCACCCGCAACGGCCGCTTCGTCTACTTCGCCAACCGCGACAACGATTTTCTATACAGCTTCAAGGCCGACCCAAAAGCCGGCGCGCTCACGCCCATGAAGCGCTCCAACTGTGGCGGCAAAATTCCACGCAACTTCGTCCTCGATCCCACCGAGCGCTGGATGCTCGTCGCCAATCAGGACTCGAACCTCATCAGCATCTTCGCCCGCGACGCGCAAACCGGCGAACTCGCCAATGAAGGCAAAAGCGTTCCCGCCGCCGCGCCCATGCGCATCCTGTTTGCCTGAATTGTTTCGATTGGTCTTGCTTGATCTGATGAAGCTCTAAGCGCCCATCAACAGCGGGCGACGCTCGGCCACACTCGGCATTTGCTCCGGCTCCTCGGTAGTGCGCGCCACCGGCACACGCGCCAGCACCCATGCCGAGCGGTCCTTCAAGAGACGTGACACCAGCGCTGTATGCATAGCATGCCCCGCGCGTTCCGCCACCACATGTCCCTCAATCCGCCGCCCCGCCAGCGCCAGGTCACCGATCAAGTCCAGCACCTTGTGCCGCACATATTCGTCCGCGAATCGCAGCGGCCCGTTCTCCGGTCCATGCGCGCCCAGCACAATTGCATTTTCCGGGCTCGCGCCGCGAATCAAGCCCATGTCTCGCAACCGCTTCTCATCCGCCTTGTAGCCGAACGTGCGCGCCGCGGCGATCAGGCTTCCATAGGTCTCCGCCGCCAGATCCACACTCGCTTCCTGCTGCCCAATCGGCGCAGGAAAATCGATCGTGTATTGAATCCGATACCCCGATCCCGGATACACGCCGATAAACTTGTTCCCTTCGCGCACCTCGACCGGCTTCAACACCCGCATGTATTCGCGTCTGCGCCGTTGCGTGCGAATACCCGCATGCACAATTGCTTCAACATAGGGCAATGCGCTTCCGTCCAGAATCGGCAGCTCGAGGTTATCGAGTTCCACAATCGCATTGTCGATGCCCATGCCAATGAGCGCTGACAGCAGATGTTCAGTCGTCGAAATCAGCACGCCCTGCCGCATCAAGCTCGTGGCGTAGCTCACCTTCGCGACATTGCGACCAATCGCGGGAATCTCGAAGTTGTCCAGATCGGTTCTGCGGAAGACGATTCCAGATCCGGCCGGCGCCGGCAGCAAGCGCATCGTAACTGGTGCGCCTGAATGAAGTCCTACTCCCGTAAATTCGAGAGACTCGGCAATCGTCTGTTCCAAATGGTCAGGTGAAACCAAAACGACTTCTCCAACTGTGGAAAACGGATGCAACCGCTAGATTAGACTCGATATCCCAAAACTGATTGTGGCATTTTGGCCACACTTTATTGGCAAATCAGGCGCATTTGACACACATCTTACCCCTAACTTACGCCAAATCAATCCGTTACACTCATCCGTCACTTCCGCCGAAGCTGAAATAGTCCTGCAAACCATAGTTTCGACGCCTCCGTCGTAAAATCGGGGAGGCCTCGCTCAACCTCAAGGACGGAATAAAGATGCCTGCCGTTTCAAACAGCGCAGTTCCCATGCGCGCCCTGCTCGCCGGCGCCCGGCGCAAGCAGCCCGCCCTCCTTGAGCTGGCGCGCCAACTCGTCCTCGCCGAGTCCCCTTCCGACGACAAGACCTCCGTCGACGCCTGCGTCTCCCTCACCGCCCAGCACATCCAGGCCCTCGGCGGTCGCGTCAAACTCCATCGCCAGCGCTCTTACGGCAACGTCCTCGAAGCCCGGTTCGGCCCGCGCCAAACAAAATCCGCCGCCAAACCGATCCTCCTCCTGGGACATCTCGACACCGTCTGGCCGCTCGGCACACTCAAATCCATGCCCTGCCGCATCGCCGACGGCCGCCTCTACGGGCCCGGCACGCTCGACATGAAAGTGGGAGTAGCCATGGCCCTCACTGCCGTCGAAATGCTCACCGAGGCCAACCTGCTCCATCGCGAAATCATCCTTCTCCTCAACAGTGAAGAAGAATTGGGTAGCCCCGTTTCTCGCCCCATCTCCGAGCGCCTCGCTGCCGAGTGCGCTGCCGTCTACGTCCTCGAACCCGCGCAGGGCCTCGCCTACAAAACCGCCCGCAAAGGAACAGGCAACTGGCGCATTGAAATCCAAGGCATCGCCGCGCACGCCGGCGTCGACTTCGAAAAAGGCGCCAGCGCCCTCAGCGAACTCGCCCGCGTTATCGAAAAGGTCAGCACATGGACCGACCTCAAGCGCGGTCTCACCGTCAGTGTTGGCCTCGCCGGCGGCGGCTCCAAAACGAATGTGATTCCCGCATCAGCCTGGGCCGAAGTCGACGTCCGCATCGCCCGCAAAGCCGACGGCCCGCGCATCGAACGCAAATTCGCCAGCCTTAAGCCCACCGACAAACGTTGCACTCTTACCGTCACCGGCGGCATCAATCGCCCGCCCATGGAGCGCACGCGCGGCACCGTCCGCCTCTATCAGCAGGCCCGCACGCTTGCCGCCGAACTCGGCCTCGATCTGCCCGAAGCCGCCACCGGCGGAGCTTCCGACGGCAACTTCACTTCGGCCATTGGAATTCCCACGCTCGACGGCATGGGCGCAGTAGGCGAAGGCGCGCACGCAATGCACGAGTCCATCGTCATCGACCAGCTGGCCCCGCGCACCGCACTTCTCGCCGCCCTGCTCGCTTCCTAAGCCGTGCCCCACTCACGGATGATGTGCGTAATTCGAGACGAAGAAATATCCCGCCGTCACAAACCCGATGATCGCCACAGTCCATCGCATCACGCGCTGATTGATCTTGCGACTGTAGTGCGCGCCAAGGTAGCCGCCCGCCGCCGCCAGAATCGCCATCTCCAGGCAGAATTGCCACTGCACGCGCCCCGCCACAATAAACGTGACTGCCGGAATTCCAATCGACACCGCAGCAGTCACCACCTTCAACGCGTTCATCTCGTGAATGTCGTGGACACCACATATACCGAACAGCGCCATCACAAGGAACCCGCCGCCCGCACCAAAATATCCGACATAGACGCTCACCACCACCATCCCGAACAGTAGCCACTTGTTGTAACGCTCCCCGCCCGACAGCGATTGCAGCCATTTCCCCAGCGGAAAACTCAGCACAAACATCACCGCCGCAAACAGCAGCAGCCAGGGCAGCATTTCGCGAAACATCTTGTTGCCCGTCCGCAGCAGCAGTTCCCCGCCAATCCATCCGCCCAGGCCGGAGGCCGCCGCAAGCGGCAACAATTTCCACCCGTACTCCCGCAGTTGCTGCCGAAAGGCAATCAACGACGTCAACTGTCCGGGCCATAGCGCCACGGTGTTGGTTGCCTGCGCCGTCACCGCGCCCACCCCAATCGCCGTCGTGTTCGCAATCAGCGCTGGCAGCGAAAGAAACGAGCCCCCACCCGCGATCGCGTTCAGCACCCCCGCAAAAAACGAAGCCACCGGAAGCCAAAGCATGTGAAGGAAATGAAACAGAGGGGCGTGCATATCTCACTTTAAAGTCAGAGTGCATAAAGACGTATAAAGCTCCCGCATCTTCAGCGCATCCCCTTCAAAGGCCCGCCATCCCCAGGACCCTGATAAACTCCCCAAGAGAAACTAATCGGAGTTAATCCACGCAATGAAGCATCTTCTGTTGACTGTTTTCCTTGTTTCCGGCGCTGCAGTTGCGATCGGACAAACCGCGCCCAAGCCGACCGCTCCTGCCGCAAAATCAACCGCTCCTGCCGCGCGACCAACAACAGCCATCAAGCTGCCTCCCGGCGTTCCCCCCGTCAAAGGAATCCCGAAGACCATCTTCGCCGTTTCGCTGCGCTACCAGGACATCAAGATTGGGACCGGCCCTGTCGCCGAACCCGACAAGCTCTACAAGGTGCACTACACCGGTTGGCGCGCTTCCGACGGCGCGAAATTCGACTCCTCCTATGACCACCGCACGCCGGTCTTTGACAAAGACCACAAGCCCGTGATGGGTCCCGATGGCAAACCCCAGCTGGGCGACGCCCAGCCGTTGCCCTTTCCTCAGGGCCGTGGCGGCGCAATCACCGGCTTCGATCAGGGATTCGTCGGCATGCACGTCGGCGGCAAACGCCGCCTCTTCATTCCCTGGCAACTCGGCTACGGAACCCGCGCCATCCCCGACCGTGGCCCCGATCATCCGGGAATCCCCGCAAAATCCGACCTGATCTTCGACGTGGAACTCGTCGACATGACTGATATGCCCGCCCAGGCCACGCGGCCTATGTTGCCTCCAGGGCATCCCGCACCCGGCGCCATGACTCCCAGACCTAGCGCACCGCCCACGCAATCCGCACCCGCAGCGCAACCGCCGGCTCCGTCCACCGCAACGCCGCCCCCCGCTGCGGACAAGCCTGCGACGCCTCCGCCTGCGACGCAACCGTCAACGCCGCAACAACCGCAAACCAAGCAGTAAGTCGAGGTCCCTCAGGCCACGCCGACAGGCAACTCCGGCGTGGCCGCCAGCAGTTGCTTCGTGTAAGCCTCCCGCGGAGCAGCACACAGCGCAACGGCCTCACCCATTTCCACAAGCTGACCCCGCTCCATCACCGCAATACGCGTGCTCAGGTAGCGCACCAGCGGCATTGAGTGCGAAATAAATAGATAGGTCAGCCCCAATTCGCGCTGCAGCTTCTGCAGCAGATTCACAATCTGCGCGCCCACACTCACATCCAGCGCCGACACCGGCTCATCCAAAATCAGCAGCTTCGGTCGCAGCGCCAGCGCCCGCGCAATGTTGATGCGTTGCCTCTGCCCACCTGAGAATTCGTGCGGATACCGCCCCAGCGCCGATGCATCCAAACCCACGCTCGTCAGAAGTTCGACGGCCCCCGCGCGCAGCTGCTCTTTTCTCGATGTGCTCTTCGCTAAAGCCAAGTCGGCCCCAACGCGGGTGGCATGAATCACCCACGGCTCCGTAACAATTTCCAGCACTTTCATGCGCGGGTTCAGCGCCGCATACGGATCCTGAAACACCGGCTGCATCTCGCGACGCAGGCTCTTCATCTCCGCCGGCGAAGCCTGCGCCACGTCCACGCCATTCACGCGCACACTCCCGCTCGTCGGCTCCACCAGGCCAAGAATCATCCTCGCCACGGTTGTCTTCCCCGAGCCCGACTCGCCCACCAGCCCCAGCGTTTCTCCCGGCTCAATGGTGAACGAAACATTCTCAACCACCGTCTGCAATTCGGTGCGCAAACCCGATCTGCGTGCATAGCTCTTCGAAACTGCCTGCAATTCCACCAGCGCCATTCATCGATGGTACATGCCGCTCGCAAGGCTCATCATCAGCGTTTTACATAAGTCGGGGTATAATTCCCGCACTCTGGCCTCGCCGTCGCCAGCGCGTTGCACTAAAAACTGCCAGATCAATGAGGACCTTCCCCAATGTCCAAGAATGCATTCAGCTTCGCCAACCCCACCTACACTGCCGACAACTTCTTCACCTATAGCGCCGGCAACATTACAGCCGACGCAAGCCTCAAGGCCGATCAGGTCATCGAGCCCATTCCGGCGCCGCGCGTCCAGCCACCCGTCATGGATCTCGGCGCTGTCCTCCCGGCAAGCGCGCTCACCGCGATCCAATCTGCGGGCAAGCTCGTCTTCCACTCCATTGGAGACACCGGCGGAATCGTCAAGGCCGAGCCGCAACTCGCCGTCGCTGACGCCATGGCCGCCGACCTCGCCGCAAAAACCTATGCCACTGGCCTGCCCGCCTTCTTCTATCATCTCGGCGACGTGGTCTATTACTTCGGCCAGCAACAGTACTACCCTGAACAGTTCTACGATCCCTATCGCAATTACAACGCGCCCATCCTCGCAATCCCCGGCAACCACGATGGCGTGATGTACAAGAAAGAACCCATCACTTATTCCCTCGAGGCTTTCGTCGATAACTTCTGCGCCGCGTCCCCCTCCGTCGCCATCTCAGGATTCGCGCGCACCACCATGGTCCAGCCCGGCGCCTACTTCGTGCTCACCGCGCCGTTCACGCGCATCATCGGCCTCTACTCCAACACCGGCGAAAGCGTCGGAGTGCTCAGCGATGCGACCATCGGCAACGACCAGATCACCTTTCTTCAACAACAACTCGCCGCGGCGCTGGCAGCACGCAACGCCTCTTCAAAGGGTCAAGGCCCGGAGGCGCTCATCCTCGCCGTTCACCATCCTCCCTTCACCGGGGCCAGCGACCACTTCCCCAGCGCATCCATGCTGCAGGCCATCGACGCCTGCTGTCAGCAGGCCGGCATATGGCCCGATCTCGTTCTCTCCGGGCACGCCCATCTCTACGAGCGCTACACCCGCACCATGAAAACCGATGGCCGCGAGATTCCCTATATCGTCGCCGGCAATGGAGGCTACTACAATCTCTCCCAGCTCAAAACCGACTCATCCGGAAACAAGCCCACCGCCGGCACGCAAACCGAACCCGACGGGCAGGGCAACACCATTACATTAGAGGGATTCAATGACACCGACTACGGCTTCTTGCGCATCACGGTCAGCGCCGCCGCCATACTCGTTGAAGCGCTCGGCGTCGCCAATCCCGCAACCACTACTACACCCACCACGCCCATTCCACCGCCCGTGCTCGTTGACAGTTTCTCGGTGAGTCTCTCCTCCCACCTCGTCACCAACCACGCTGCACCCGTTGTGAAGCCGAAGAAACATTCCGCGACTTGATCACCCAAAAACGATCATGATCTCCAAGGTTCAGCTCAATCCAGCTTGGGATGCAACTTGTGGAATCCCGTCGCCGCCTGGTATGCGCTGCCAAACAACGCCAGCTTCGCGTCCTCATAGTGTCCGGCGAGAAACGTCAACGACACCGGCGTCCCCGGCCCGCCGATATCGTCGTTATCCCCATCGTCCACTTTCGGCGGTCGTGGCGCATCGTCTCCACGCAATCCGTTCGGCACTATCAGCGCAGGATGTCCCGTCAGATTTGTCGCCAAAAGTTGATTGCCTGTCGTGGGGGTCACAATAATATCCACCTGGTTGAACAACCCTGACACCTGTTCCACCGCCAGTGACCGCACCCGATTCGCCTGAATGTATTCAACCGCCGGATAAAACCGCGCCACACGAAACGCATTCGGCCAATCCTCCGGCCCCTGCGCTGTCAGCAGCTTGTCCTGCCTCGATAAAGTCAATTCGTCAAACGCCGCGGCAGCCTCCGCCGTCAGCAGCGGCACCATCGCTCCGTACGGCAGCTTCGGCAGCTCCACCGGAATCAGGTTCACTCCCATCGCTCGCAGCTTGTCGAGCGCCGCTAACTCGTACCGCTGATCGTACGCACGCCGCGCCAATCCTGCCTTCCGTTCCACATTCTCCTTCTCGCGCGCTGATCTTTGATCCGCCGTTTCCTTCGCCTCGGCCTCACGCGCCTTGAACGGTTCCGCCACATCGAATTCGCTTTTCAAATAACCGATGCGCAGAGTTCGCCAATCCACACTCGTATCCCACCGAAAGCTCCTCGGCCCAACCGAAGCATCTTTCCAGTCCGGCCCGCAGATCGCTCCCAGCACCAGCGCGCAATCCTCCGCGGTCCGCGCAATCGGTCCCAGCTTGTCCATCGTCCAGCTCAGCGCCATCGCTCCCGTTCGCGGCACATAACCAAACGTCGGCCGCAGCCCCGTCGTGCCGCAACGCGTCGATGGCGACGAAATCGAACCCAGCGTTTCCGAACCGATTGCAAAACCCACGCAGCCCGCGGCCACAGCGCTCGCCGGTCCCGCCGACGATCCGCTTGATCCCTGCTCCGCATTCCAGGGATTGCGCGTGCGTCCCCCAAACCAAACATCGCCCATCGCCAGCGCGCCCAGCGTCAGCTTTGCCACCAGCACGGCGCCCGCCGCATCCAGCCGCTGCACAACCGTCGCATCTTCGTCGATTACCTGGTGCTCAAATCCGCCCGCACCCCACGTCGTCGGATAGCCCTTCACCGCCAGCAAATCCTTCGCGCCCCAGGGAATCCCATGCAACGGCCCGCGAAACTTGCCCGCATCCATCTCCGCATCAGCCGCCTGGGCCTGCGCCAGCGCCCTCTCTTCCGTAAGAGTGATTGCAAAATGCAGCTTCGCATCGTACCGCTTCAGCCGGTCGAGATACATCTTCGTCAACGCCAGCGAAGTCACCTTGCGCGTCTGCAGCAGACTGGCCAGTTCACTCACTGAGGCAAATGCAAGATCCTCAACTCTGCTCGGCGTGCTCACGCCCGCCTCCGCGCTCCAGCCCACCGGCACCTGTTTCTCGTGGATCACGCGTATCGTCTGCGCCGCCCCCATCGGATGAAACACAAACGCCGGCGCCACAGAATTCGCCATCTTCAATTTCCGAATCGCTTTGTACGAACCGTTGTTATCAACCAGCGCATCCAGCATCATCTGCTTCTGCTCTGCTGTGAATGGCCCCACTCCGGCCAGCACCGCAGCCTCGTCGATCATCTCTGGCGTGATCTTGGGTGGTTTCGATTGATCGCTGCCCGCCGCCTCCTGCGCCTGCGCGGCCAGCGTGTAGAGCACTCCGGGCAATAACGGCGAAGCGATGCCTGCGCTGCTGCAGGCAGCCAGAAATCTTCTGCGGTCCAATGTCATTGTGCGATTCCTTTGCGGCGGGGAATATCTACTCGACCACTATAGAAGACCGGCGCGCCGATGAATCCCGCCTACGTTGTCAGCCGATCCTTTGAAATCGCCTCCAGCGGCCAATGCGAAATCTGAACGCCCGCATTCCCTTCCACCGCAACTTCAAACTCCGTCGCGCCCGGCTGCATCGTGTACACGCGGCTTGTCAGCGACTCCCGGCCCCCAATAAACGCCTCAATCACCGACCCATCTACAAACAAACGCAATGAAGGATTCGGCCAAGGGAATGCCGGCAAGGGAAAACTCGTCTCTCCACATCGAACCGCTTTCCCGCCCACATCCACAGTCAACGTCCACGCCGCCGCACCTCCGGTAAGAATCCGCATGGTCACCGCGCCCATTGCAAAGTCAATCGGCACGTGCAACTCGCGGCGAAGCGTCGACAGCTTGTCGCGAAATGGCACGCCCGGCTTTGTCATTCCGCGTTCTTCCTTGCCGCGCAGCGTCTTCACTTCCGCCGCTAAAGTCGTTTCGAGCTGTCCCCGCTTCCCAATATGCAGTTCGCGCGGCAACGCCATCGCTCCCGACCATCCTGCCGCCGCAAACTCCGCCTCCGGCCGCGTCTCCTTGATCCATCCCCATAGAATCCTGCGTCCATCAGGAGCGAGAAAGCTCTTCGGCGCATAGTAGGCGCCATGATCCAGCACGCCCTCGCGCTTCGGTATATAGCGGTGCGCGCTCTTGTCGTACTCGCCCGTTGTCCAAATTACCTTGCCTTCGGTCGAATACAACAGGCAATGCTGCCCATCCAGTTCGAAAAAGTCAGGACACTCCCACATCTCGCCGGTGTCGCACGGATTCGCCGCGACCTTGCCATTCGGCTTGCCTTCCGCCAGCTTGTGCAGATACTCCCAGTGCCGCAAGTCCTGCGAACGATAGAGCAGCACGCATCCGCCCTTGCCTCGCTCGCCCGATCCCACTCCCAGGTACCATCCATCCGCTTCATGCCATGGGCAAGGATCGCGAAATCCAGTCACCACCATCCCCTGCGGCGGAGCAGCGATCACCGGCTCGGCCAGCTTCTTCCATCGCAGCAGATCATCGTCTTCCGCAGTCGCCAGCAACTGTGTCTCACGCAATTTGTCGTTCCCGTCGTGCAGTGTCACCAGTTCCGGCGGAGCACTCTGCACGCCCGTATAAATAAAAGCCGGCACGCCATTCATCACCACTGCCGACCCGCTGAAGCATCCCTCGCTATCAGCGCCACCCCGTGTCGGCGCCAACGCAATCGGCTCGTGCCGCCAATGCACCATGTCCGCGCTCACCGCGTGTCCCCAATGCATATCGCCCCACACGGCCGCTCGCGGATTGAGTTGGTAGAAGAGGTGATACTTTCCCTTCCACCAAATCGGCCCGTTCGGATCGTTCATCCAATTATGCGGTGGAAGCAAATGAAACTCAGGCCGCAAAACATCGTGCCCAATTTCCGGCATCGTCGCACTTTGCGCCGCAAAACCCATCGCGCGCTCCAGCAGCGTTGACCCCGCCAATCCAGTTCCAGCCATCTCAACAAATCTGCGGCGGCTCAGCCTCATTACTCACCCGCTTCATGGCAAACGCGAATTTCTTTGCAACACTTTTCTGCAACCCGGGTTCAACCTAACGTACGTCACGCCCTATTCCTGGCGTTGACCACGACTCTCTCTCCGAGGTTAGCCATGCGCAAAGCGCTCTTGCTCGCCCTGTTGTCGTTGCCCCTCGCCCTCGCCGGCTGCGGGCATTCGTATCCGGCTTATTACGGACCGCCGGCACCGGATTACAACCAGATCGCACAACGCGGATTCCACGATGGTGTCGACGCCGCGCGTCACGACATCTCCGCCCGCAGAGCGCCCGACGTCGACCGTCATCCCCGCTTCCGCAATCCGCCCGTGCCACCGCCTGCATTTGAAGATTACCGGCGCGGATTCCGCGAAGGATATCAAAGCACCTTCCGCAATGGGCCGCCTCCACCACCGCCGGGCTACTATCACTAATCACTTTCACCAGCGGCGAAGGGGCGCGTCCAATTTCATTGCGCTCACTTCGCCGCTGGCGTCAGCTTCAGCGCGTACGCATATTTGCATTCCGCACCCGCCGGCAGCGTAATCTCCAACGCATCGGCCGCTTGGGTCCATGTCACCTTCTCAGCCGAGCCCAGTAACTCGACCGATGCAATCGGAATCAATTTCCCCTCGTGCGCCCAGCCCAGTGAGTGAATCGTCGCTTTGCCGTCCTTCGGGCATGCCATCCCAATTGCGAAGACAGTACTCCCCTTCGCCGTGAATCGAAAATCCTCTGCCGTGTAGGGCTTCGTGTCGGTGTCGTGGAATGCGCCAGCCGCGACCTGCGTTGGCCCCTCGCCAAAAGTCTTCCACGGTGTGGTCGCGTAAATCGCCTCGCCGTTCACCTTGAGCCACGCGCCCATATCCAGCAGCGTCGCGCGCACCTCGTCGGGAATCGTGCCGTCCGAGCGCGGACCAAAATTCAGCAGAAGATTTCCGTTCTTGCTGACGATATCCACAAGTTGATGCACCAGGAACTCCGGCGTCTTGAACGTGTCGTGCTCGATATACCCCCAGCTCGCGTTGCTGATCGACGTATCCGTCTGCCAATGATCGGCGACAATGTGGTCCTGCTGGCCGCGCTCAAAATCGCGCACACCCGCCTTCCAATTCAACGAATAGTCCTTGAAATCAATCACGCCCGTGTAGCCGTTCGCCGCGGCGTAGTTGTAGTAGAACGCCGCGAACTGCGCGACCGCGCGCCGAAAATTCGGCTGCCCGATCCACCAGTCAAAATAGACAACTTCCGGCTTGTACTTCTCCACCAACTCCGTATCGCGTGCCAGCCAATCGCGCGTCCATGCATCGCTCACGTAGGTCCAGTCGTTGATCAGGCTGTGATCGTCGCCTCCTGCCTCAAACCAATGGTGCGCCGGACCATACAGCGACGCATACTTCGGATCGTTCACATCCGAACGAATCGCCCGCCCGCCACCATAAAAGAAATTGTGCTCCGCCCGATGCGAACTGAATCCGAAGTGCAGCCCTTCCGCGCGAATTGCCTTCGCCAGTTCGCCCAGCGTATCGCGCTTGGGGCCCATCTTCACCACGGTCCAGTCGCTCAGCCCCGAGTCATACATTGAGAAGCCATCGTGATGCTCCGCCACCGGCACCACATACTGCGCACCTGACTCCTTGAACACCTTGGCCCATTCCGTCGCATCAAAATGCTCCGCACGAAACTGCGGAATCAAATCCTTGTAGCCCTTGCTCGCGTCGCCGTTCGCAAAGCGCGCGCGGAAATCCTTGTACGCTCCCTCCTCCGGCCGATACATGTTGCGCGGATACCATTCGTTCTCCGCCGCGGGCACCGAATACACGCCCCAGTGAATGAAGATTCCAAACTTCGCATCCTTGTACCACTGCGGCTGCTCATACTTGTTCAGCGTCGCCCAGTCGGCCCGATACGGCCCGTCGTTCTCCTGCTTTTGCTCCTCCGCCAGCAGGCGATTTCGCTCCGCATCGTACTTGCTCACCGACTCCTGCCACTCGCGATCAATCGCCGCCGCGGACTTCACGCCCTCCGTCGGCGCCAGCGGATCAGAGGGAGCGGATGCCTGCCCAAACATCGGCAACACAGAAAAAATCGGCAGTAGCACAAGGGATCGAAGCACTGTTTTCATAAGCCCGCATCCTAAACCGCTGCGCCGAACTCCTGCAAACGCTTTCAGAAAACCCCACGATAGCGCCCGAAAATCTCTTGACATATTCCGATATGGGAATGTAATGTCTCGCTCATGGCTCGTGCTGCCACCACTTCCGACACATTTAACGCCATCGCCGAACCCCGCCGTCGCGAAATCCTCACGCTGCTCGTGGTCCGGGAGCGGCCTGTCGGAGAAATCGTTACATCGCTTCACCTCGATCAGCCCTCCGTCTCAAAGCACCTGCGTGTGCTGCGCGACGTGGGCCTGGTGCGGGTGCGCCGCAATGGCCGGCACAAGTTCTACAGCACCAATGCCGAAGCCATTCGACCGCTGCACGAGTGGGCCGGCACATTCGAAAAATATTGGAGCCAGCAGTTGAATCGCATCAAGGAACGTGCAGAAGAGAAAATGCGCGGAGCCCGCACCGGCTCCAAGGAGGAATCATGATTCCAGTTACCCAGGGCGTTGAAGATCTAACCTTGAATATCACCCATGAAATTCACGTGCGCGCCTCACTCGAAGTCACGTTTGAATCCCTGCTCGAACAAATCGGCCCCGCCAATGAACGGCACGACGGAGTTCCCATGCCAATGATCATCGAGCCTTGGCCTGGCGGCCGCTGGTATCGCGATCTCGGCGACAACAACGGACATCTGTGGGCACACGTGCAGGCCATCAAACGGCCCACGCTGCTCGAATTCTGCGGACCCCTGTTCGCCTCGTACCCGCTGCTCTCCAACGTGCAATACCGGCTCACCGAATCAGACGGAGGCACCTTGATCACGTTTCGCCATTCCGCCTTGGGATTCATTCCGCCAGAACACAAAAATGGAGTCAACCAGGGATGGACTTCGATGAACGATCGAGTGCGCAAGCACGCTGAGTCGCGCTAGTAGTTTCCCCAAATCATCTCCCGTAATTCAGAACCACCCGGAGGTTTCAATATGACAGCCGTTCTCACTGAAAGCGTTCGCCCCGTTGCTGAAATGCAGGCCGGGCACGCCGCATCCATCGCGCAAGCCCTGCTCAACGAATTCGAGACCCAGGCGCCCATCACCCGCAAGTTCCTCATGCGCCTCTCTGACGACCAATTAACGTGGAAGCCCCACGACAGATCCATGACCGCTGGTCAACTCGCTTTCCATCTTGCTTCTGTACCGGGCGGCGTCATCCGCGCGGTGCAAAACAGCCCCGCCCAAATCCCCAGCTTCGCCGACTTTCATCAACCGTCAAGCCGCAATGAAATTCTCAACACTTTCAGTGAAAGCATCACCCTCGTCCGCGACCTGCTCCCCCGCTTCGACGACGCGGCCATGAATGAAACCTGGCGCCTCTACGCCGGCGAAAAACAAGTCCTCGCCCAGCCCCGCGCGCTCTTCCTCCGCGATGTCATGTTCAGCCACTGGTATCAACACCGAGGACAATTGAGCGTGTATCTACGCATACTCAACATCCCCGTACCTGCAAGCTGGGGACCGAGTGCCGACGAACCGCCCCTCTTCATGCAATCGGCATAAGGCGAAGCCGACTATGTGTCCCGTATGTCTCGCAACCGCAGCAGTCATCGCCGGCAGCGCAACCGGCACCGGAGGGTTCACGGCTTTCGCCGCTCGCAAACTCCTGAAGAGAAAGCCTCATGAAGAATTCCCCGATCAACCCGAAGTAGAGGAGGTTCACGATGGCCACCATCGCGACAGAACTGAAACAACCGAAAGTGGTTTCGCACCGCGAGTGGATTGAAGCTCGCCAAAAACATCTCGCCAAGGAAAAGGAATTCACCCGCATGCGCGACGAGTTAAGCCGTCAGCGCCGCGAACTGCCCTGGGAAAAGGTCGAGAAGAATTACATCTTCGAAGGACCGCGCGGCAAAGAATCGCTCGGCGATCTCTTCGACGGCCGCAGCCAGCTCATCGTTTACCACTTCATGATGGGTCCGGGATGGAGCGCGGGCTGCCCCAGCTGTTCCTATCTCGCCGACCACTTTGATGGCACAACGATTCACCTGGCGCATCGTAACGTCACGCTCGCCGTCATCTCGCGCGCTCCCTACGCTGAGATTGAAGCGTTCAAAAAACGGATGGGATGGCGCTTTCACTGGGTCTCGTCTTTTGGCACCGACTTCAACTACGATTACCACGTGTCGTTCACGCCAGAAGAACGCGCCAAGGGCAAAATTGAATACAACTACGCGCAGACGGAGTTTCCTAGCGACGAAGCCCCCGGCGCCAGCGTCTTCTTCCAGGACGCCCAGCACTCAATCTTTCACACCTACTCAACCTATGCGCGGGGGCTCGACATTCTCGTCGGCACCTACAACTTCCTCGACATCGCGCCCAAGGGCCGCGACGAAGACGCCCTGGCCCACTCCATGGCCTGGGTCCGTCACCACGACAAATATGATGGCGGCTATTTCGTCGATCCGACACAGACGTACGAACAACCCAAACCCACAAGCCACTCCTGCTGCTCTGGCGAGGAGCATTCCTAAAGTGAAAGGGCCTTTCACCCTGAAAATGAAGGGCCCGTCGCCTGCCGAACTCCGCGTTCGCTATTTTCCCGCTTCGTGCACCAGTGTCACCGCCCGAGCCATGCGGTCCATTCTGTGCTGCTTCTCCGCCTGTAGGTCGCCAATTCCTCCCGGCAACCAGGCTTGCGGCGAATAGCGCTTGATCGCATCGTCCGCTCTCTCCCCAAACGTCGTGTTGATTGCATCCACCGCTGTTCGCGCTTTCGGCAACAGTTCGCGGAAGTGGGCAATCTCCTGCTGCACCCGTTCGGGATGGTAGCCAAGTCGGTCGCCGGTCTGCATCGCGTCGATCAACTCATCTGGAGGAGCAGCAATTGGAGACGTATTCTGCAGTGCGTCATAAGCATCCCGCAGCAGCACCATCGCTCCCGCAAAACCATCCAGTTCGCTGCGCCGCGCTTCCAGTCCTGCCGCACGCTGCACTTCAATCGTTACCCGGGTCGCCGTGCTCGTTGCCGCCACAGGAATCACTGCCGTCAGCGTATTTCCCTCGTAGCTCCAACCGCCTTTGCCCAGTGCGCCCGCCTGCTTCAACGCGAGCCCGTTCACGGTGACCGATGCGGGCGGCCAGTCTGCCGGCAATCGCAGCTCATAGTTGCGCGTTGTCAGCATGCCCGGATAACTGCCCGCAACCGGCCCGATCTCGACGCGCAGTACATCGCCAGTCTGCGCCGCCTTGATCGGTGTCTTCGCAAACACGTCGCGCTTGTACTCTTCTGCTACGCCCGAATCCTCATACACCTCGTAGCTCGACGTCTGGCCCGCTTGCAGCGGCCAAACATTCACAATCAGCGGATCCACCGGCTTCTGCCCCGTATACAGCATCGGCGGCTGCATCGGCACAATCGCGCCCGCCTTTACATACACCGGCGTTTGCTCAATGGTGAAACTGCGTTCCGCGGTCACCGGCCCCGTCAGATGTTTGCCCGTCGGCCATTCGATCCACTCGCCTTCCGGCAGCCACACCTTCTCCGTAGCCCGTTCGCTGGGCTTGCTCACCGCCGCAACTACCGGCGCCACCAGCATCTCATCACCAAAAAGATATTCGCCCTTGCTCGTATACGCCTCGTTCGCTTCGGGCCAGTCATAGTAGAGCGGCCTGAAGAACGCCACGCCTGTGTCGTAGGTCCTGCGCGCCTCCGTGTAGAGGTAGGGTTGCAGCGCATAGCGCATTTGAAACGCCGACCGAAGCACCGCCGAATACGGTTCGGGATACGCCCAGATGCGCCGCTCCGAGTCAGGATTCTTGGTCGTATGCGTGCGCAGAATCGGACTGAACGCGCCAAACTGCACCCACCGCGTGTACAACTCTGGATCCACGGAGCCCGGCATGTGCCCGCCGATATCGTGGCTCCAATACGCATAGCCCACGTTGGCCGCGGTCGCCGTAAACCATGGTTGAAACGCCAATGAATCCCACACGGAAATGGTGTCGCCTGAAAACCCAATCTGATATCGATGATTCCCCAGCCCGCCCCAACGATGAAACAGCAGTGGCCGCTTGCCTTCACGTTCCTGATCGGTGAAGTGCACATAGTTCAGCCACCACGTCGGGTTCACACCTGCCATTTTCGTGTTCGGCTCCTGCTGCCAATCCAGCCACCAGAAATCGATGCCCTGCTTCTCCAGCGGATGATGCAGCAAATTCATGTAATTGATCGCAAACTTTTTGTCCGTAATATCGAACGGCACATACTTCCGCGTCGTCGGATCGATGCCCATCGCCTTCGCCATTGTCGGATAGGCTTCTTCCCACGGCTGTACGCCCGACGCCGGATGCATGTTCAAACTCGTCTTCAATCCGTCCGCATGCAGCCGTTCCAGAAATTGTGTCGGGTCAGGGAACAGCACTTTGTTCCACGTATAGCCCGACCATCCCAGCCCGTGATTCGACTGGTCCTTCTCGCCCATCGCCTCAAGTTGTTCGCGATTGAGGTGCCAGTCCATGTCGATTACAAACACATCCAGCGGCGTATCGTTCTCGCGAAACCCGCGAATGATCTCTTCGATCTCCTGGTCGCTATAGGCCCAATAGCGCGACCACCACGCCCCAAACGCAAACCGCGGCGGCAACGGAATTCTGCCCGCCACGCGCACATAGTCGCCCAGCGCCTTGCGATAGTCGTGGCCGTAGCCAAAGAAATACCAGTCCTGGCGCTTCCCGTCCCGCCGCTCCATCACCCACGGCAGCGGGCTCTTCTCGCCATCCTTGAAGCTGAAGTCCGCCGAATCGAACAACGGCCTGTCCGAATCGTCCACCACCGACCAACCCGTGCGCGATACCAGACCCTGCTCAATCGGCTCCTTGGTCTTGCTGCCCAGCGCTCCGTCCAGCGTCCGCGTCGTCCCCTGCAGATTCTCGTCGTCCACAAGTCCCGGATGCCACACCACCGGCTTCCCGTCCACGATCAATTCAATCTTGAGATTCTCCGGCGCAAATTGCCCATCTCCCCCCGGTGTATAGCTCAACATCAAAGCGCTTGTCTTGATCGTCAACAATGGATTCGTGCCGCTCTTCGTCATTGCGCTTTCAAACTTCGGCACCGGCAGCCGCCGATTCAAAAACACAAACGAAGCGTGATCTTCAAACTTCCCATCCGCCGCCCACTCCATGCGGATCAGTTCAGGCGTCAGCACTGTAAACCGCGCCTTGCCCAGCGACACGACGGCTTTCGGTTCCGCCACCGGATTCGCGCCGGCTTCTTCCTTCGAAGGTTGTTCGGAGCGATCCGCGACGAGCGTCGCAACCACGTTCCCCGACTTCCCCGCATGGGCTAGAGCCAGTTGCCTCGGCTCCTGCGCCCCCGCTCCCAACGACCATCCCACTGTGATTGCGATTGCAGCAAAGTGAAACAAAGAATTGCGCACATCTCCCCCTTGTTTTGACTCCAGTGGAAGCCTACAGCGGTTCTCCAATTGCTGTACACCGGAAGCACGGTTTCAAGTGGCGTTTTCCGCAAGAAAAGGCCACCTTGCGGAAAACCAGCGAGTGCCCATTGATTGGAGAACCGCTCTAACACCGGCGACCCGGCCCCGCTGTCATCGGCGCCTGCCTCGTTTCGCAGTTCTGCCACACGCTGTGCAGTGTTCGTCTGCAAAGATAGGGGACGCCCTTTCAAGCGTCCCCTCCTCTTCTTCATGCCGGAAATTTCTATGATTGCGGAATAGTCAGAAGCCCTGATTCCAGCAGCAACTCCGTCAACCGATCCAAAGCGCATTGGAAGTTGTATGCCACGACGCGATGGGTCATCCCCAGCAACGCCGCCGCCTCATACTGCGTATAGGCCTGCAGCACGATCTTGCTCAGCAACGCACGGTCGAGAGCGCCCAGCTTATCCAAGCACCTTTCCACGTCGAGCACAAAGATCACTGCATCCTCAAACGTCTTCACCACGCGGCTCGACGCCCAACCCCGCCCTATCGGCTCGCCAAGGATCGACGGCGTCCGTCCCACCTGCATCGACGCGTACAAATAACGCCGCAACAGGCTCTCCGTGTGCCTTCGATAAAACCCAAGACTGATGATCGGCCCTTTAGCTCGTGCTTCCGTATCCGGCGCTTTCCGAGGCTCCTCGGGCAGCCGTCCTTCCTCTCCTTCTGCCGTTGTCTCCCATTTCTCTTGTGGATTGCTTGCTCCCCACACCACTGGTAATTGAAGGGCTGCGCTCATTCCGCACCCCCCATGGCTTCCATCGCCGCCCAGATCTTCATCTGTGGCTTGCGCATCGGCCGGCCCCGCAATTTTCGCGTGTCAGCGGTTGGAAAGTCCCGCAGTTTGGTTACACACTCCTTGCAATACACAGTCGCTTCAGCCTGGGCACGGTACCAAAGGCAACCGCATCCCTCGCAAACCTTCAATTGGACGCACAATTCCATGACGAATTCTCCATAAATGACTCACCTGCCGCCACTATTGTGGTTTTTTATCGCGGGGCGACAGTATCTGGAATACGGCGGAAGGCCTGCCAGGATTCTCTCGTCCTGATGGGGGATTGCCATCTGTCGTGTCTCGTTATATGTCATGTAAATACACCATTTTCAGAATCGGCATTACCGGCGAACCTTCCCTTGCGGGGCACAGTCCCTTTTTCTGAAAATGCTCCTTCGCGCGCAGATTCTGGAAGTTTCGCGCAAGCTTGTCCGCGACGCCTCGTCGGGCGCCTCTGGATGGAAAGTGGAGAAAGCCGCATGGCCCACGACCAGTCTGCAAGCCATTACCGGTCCGCACCGTTCATAGGGCTTCCCCCGTCGCGGACGCACCGGCGCCGTTTTCTTCATCAAGTCCTTCAAACTTTTGCGAGATTAAGTAAAGACAATCTAGAGGTGCGTTTCCCCAACGTCAACGGACCCCGGCTGACTTCCTCACCGGACCCGCGCCCCCCTTGGAATAACCGTGAATCTACAGGCAAATGAACCCAAATCGCGTTGCTCCCTGCAAATGGCGACCGATAGTCTCCATTTCCGGTGGGGTACGTTCCACAGATGAATCTTTCCCAGATGCACGAGCGTCTACGCCTTGAATTGCTTCGCCGAATCCAGCGGGGCACGCTGAGTATCTCGCTCCTCGCACGCCAAACTGGCTTCGGGCCGTCTCACTTGTCCAATTTTTTACGCCAGAAGCGACAACTTTCGCTGGAGGGGGTTGATCGCATACTCGCCGCGCAGCACATCGGCGCCGCCGACCTCATACCCCTCGACCCTAAATTCGAGCCCATCCTCATGGAAGACGACATCAGCAGCGTGCCCCTCGTCTCGCACGCCTCCGCCCTCTTCGAGCCCGTCATCCGGCCCTCTGCTGCGCTGGCCATACTCCACCTGCCGTCGGATTCGCTCAAAGCCCTGCACTCGCGCGCCTCCGCCGGCCGCCGCATGTGGCACAGATTCGTCGCCGTCCGCATCTCCGCAGCCGATGCCCAGGCGATGGAACCGCTCATTCTTCCCGAAGCACTCGCGGTCCTCGATCGTCACTACCACTCGCTGGCGCCCTATCGGCCAGATCGGCCCACGCTCTACGCCGTGCGCAACGGCCCCCACCTCAACGTGCGCTATTTGGATTTTTTGGCGAATCGTCTCGTCCTGCGACCATACAACATCGCCTTCCCCGTCGATCTGCTGGAGATTGAGCCCGGTGGCTCGCCCCTCGACCTCATCGCCGGGCGCGTCGTGCTTGTCCTCAACGAAACCTGAAAGCCTCTCTCTAAATTTCGTGCGAGGAGTCAGGATCGGAGAAGCTGGTGAAGCTCGAAATAAAATACAAATGCACTGTGCCCGTCGGACCGTTACGCTGCTTGGCCAGAATGATCTCCGACTTCGCCCGCTCCGACTCCGACATCTCTTCGTCGCGATTGTAGTAGGAGTCGCGATGAATGAACGCCACCACGTCCGCATCCTGCTCAATCGATCCCGACTCGCGCAGATCGCTCAGCATCGGCCGCTTGTCGTCGCCGCGCCGCTCACTCGCACGCGAAAGCTGTGACAACGCAATCACCGGCACGTCCAGTTCCTTTGCCAGCGCCTTCAGCCCTCGCGAAATCGCAGACACTTCCTGCGTGCGATTCTCATAGCGCTTTCCGCCCGCCGACGGCAAAGTCGCCGACATCAGTTGCAGATAATCCACCACAATCAAATCCAACCCGCCGTGGTTCTGCTTCAACCGCCGTGCCTTCGCCCGCATCTCCGCCAGCGAAATGCCCGCCGTGTCATCGATAAATAGCCGCGCCTCCACCAGCTGCTCCAGCGCGTGCTGCAACTTTCCCTGCTCTTCCCGGCCGATAAATCCGGTCTGCAACTTCCTCTGGTCCACCCGCGCCTGCGATGACAACATGCGTCGCAGCAGCGATTCCTTGTTCATTTCCAGGCTGAACACCGCCACCGTCGCCTTGCTCACCACCGCCGCATTCTGCGCTATGTTGATGGCCAGCGCCGTCTTTCCCATCGAAGGCCGCGCCGCAATAATAATCAGCTCGCCCTTCTGTAACCCGCTCGTCATTTGGTCCAGCATCTTGTAGTGCGTCGCCAGCCCCGTCACCTCGCGGCTCTGCTTGTACAAATTGTCAATCGAGCCAAAGGAGTTCGCCACGATCTGGTCCAGGCTCTGGAACCCGTGCTGAACGCCCTTCTCGCTCACTTCCAGCAGTTGTGTCTCCGCCGCTCCCAGCACCTCCAGCGCCGTCTCGCTCTGGTCCGCCGCCCGCGCAATCGCCGCCGAGCAAATCGCCATCAGCCGCCGCAGCAGGCTCTTGTCCTTCACAATCCGGATGTACTCTTCGATCACCGGCCGCAGCGGTAATCCCTCGGTCAACGACGCCAGGTAGGCCACCCCGCCCACCGCCTCGATCTCCTTATACCGAGCCAGTTCGTGCGCCAGCGTCACAATGTCCACGGCGCGCTGCTCGTTCATCAACTCGCTCATCCGCAAAAAGATGCGCCGATGCGAGTCCAGCGAAAAGTCCTCCGCCTCCAGCTTCTCAGCCGCCTCGGAATGCGCCGCATTGTCCAGCAGAATCGCGCCGAGAATCGTCTTCTCAGCATCAATATTCGCCGGCATCCCGGCATCCATCATCAAATCAGGAATCGTCGCCATATCAGTTAGAGTCTAGGACGAACCGAGGCTGCGGCAAAGATCGGAAAACTCGGAAAACCAGTCCGGAATCAAGCCCTAAACCCATAAGTCTAGAATGTTGAAAATGAAACACTACCGTTCTTCCATCCCAAAGGCCGCCCGAGAGAAGATCGTCGCTACCTTTAGGACCGGTCCCCAGAAATACAAAGTGGAATGCGTTCTGAAGAGAGAGGTTGTGGGCATTCGCATCTTTGAAGAAAACCGTCAGCTTCAGTATGAATGCCCTCTAAAGAATGGTTTGATGCACGGAACTGTCTATTTCTTTTGGGACGGCAAAGTCGATTTCGCCGAGCCATACCGCAACGGGCTTGCCCATGGCACTGCCAAGCAATGGTCGCCGGATGGTGAACTGCTCGGCACCTACACCATGAAGAACGGCACGGGCCTCGACCTTTGGCGCTCAAAGGATCATTGGGGCGCCGGATCAATCTATCTCTCAGAGGCTCGATACTACAAGGACGGAAATCGCCACGGCTTTGAATGGTGGCTTGATCCGGATGATCAGACCCGAGTACGGGAAGAGAGCCACTTTCTTGAGAGCCTTAGTCATGGAATTGAAAGACGATGGAATAGCAAGAGAAAGCTAAGACGAGGCTATCCAAAATATTGGGTGAGAGGCCAACAAGTCACAAAGCGGCAATACATCAGCGCCTCCAGCAAAGACCCTACCATGCCCGCATTTCGCCTCAAAGACAACAAGCCCAAACGCGATTTCCCGCCCGAAGTCAAAAAGCACTGCGCTCAAAAAAGCTGAAAGCTGAGAGCTGACGGCTGATAGCTGAAAGCTAGAGGCTAGAGGCTAACAGCTAGCAGCTACCGCCCGCCCTCCGGCTTCCACCGCAACACCGGCTTCCGCGCCGCCTGCACCTCATCCAGCCGGCTCACCCGCGTCGAGTGCGGAGCCGTCTTCACCAGTTCCGGAGTCTCATCAACCTCGCGCGCAATCGACCGCATCGCGTCGATGAACAGGTCCAGCTCTTCCAGCGACTCGCTCTCCGTCGGCTCAATCATCAGCGCCCCATGCACAATCAGCGGAAAGCTCACCGTGTACGGATGAAACCCATAGTCAATCAACCGCTTGGCAATGTCGCCCGTCTTCACGCCCTTCGCCGCCTGCCGCTTGTCGCTGAAAACCACCTCGTGCATCGACGGCGTCTTGTACGGCAGCTCGTACAGATCCTCAAGCTTCTTGCGAATATAGTTCGCGTTCAGCACCGCGTCTTCCGTCGTCTGACGCAACCCGTCCGGCCCGTTCGCCAAGATGTACGCGAGCGCGCGAATGAACATCCCGGTGTTGCCATAAAACGCGCGCACCCGTCCCACCGATTGCGGACGATCGTAATCCCAGTGAAGCGAACCCGCAGGAACTTCCGTATCCCCGCCGCCCACTTTATCCGACGCACCGCTCTGCACCACCGGCGCTCGAAACAAGGGTGCACCGCCCGCGTCCGCATCAGCGCTTTCCCAGCCTTCTGTCGAAGGGTTGTTGGCCGCGTTGCCCGTGCGCACCAGCACCGGCGTCGGCAGAAACGGCTCAAGAAACGCCTTGCACGCCACCGGCCCCGAGCCCGGCCCGCCCCCGCCATGCGGAGTCGAAAACGTCTTGTGCAAATTCAGGTGCATCACGTCCACGCCAAAGTCGCCCGGCCGCACCTTGCCTACCAGCGCGTTCATGTTCGCGCCATCCATATACAGCAGCGCGCCCTTCGCATGCAGAATGTCCGCGATCTTGTGAATCTCGTTTTCAAACACTCCCAGCGTCGACGGATTGGTCAGCATCAACGCCGCCGTATCCTCGTCCACCTGCCGCGTCAGCGCGTCCAGATCGATGCCGCCGTCCGCATTCGATTTCAGATTCTCCACCGCGTAGCCGCAAATCGCCGCCGTCGCGGGATTGGTCCCATGCGCCGAATCAGGAATCAGGATCTTCTTGCGCGCATTGCCCTGCGACTCATGCCACGCCCGCACCAGCAAAATTCCAGTGAACTCCCCATGCGCTCCCGCCGCGGGCTGCAGCGTAATCGTGTCCATCCCCGTGATATCGATAAGGCATTTCTGCAGCAGATCGATAACCTGCAGCGCGCCCTGCGCCAGCGACTCCGGACGATACGGATGCGCCTCCGCCAACCCCTCGATGCGCGACACAAATTCATTCACCCGCGGGTTGTACTTCATCGTGCACGAGCCCAGCGGATACATCCCCAGGTCAATCGCGTAATTCCACGTCGACAGCCGCGTGAAGTGGCGAATGATTTCAATCTCACTCAACTCCGGCAGCAGCCCCGCAACCTTGCGGTGCGCATCGCCCAATAGCGCCGCAGCATCCACAGCCGGCACATCCAGCGGAGGCAGCTTGTACGCCTTCTTGCCCGGCGACGACTTCTCAAACACCAGCCCTTCATTCTGCGTCTGGTGCGCCCGAACCTTGCCGATACTTTTTGAAATCTGACCTTCCATCGTCGCCATTCGTTTCTACCTCCGTCGGTCTCTGCCACACCGTCCGCTCACGCGAATGCCCATGATTAATACCCAAATCAAAGGCTCGCACACTTGCGAACTTGCACACTCACAATGCGTATCGCGCTTTGTAACAACGGCACGGCTTCAGCCGGGCCATCAATCACTCCCAAAAGAACGAGGGCTTTAGCCCCTGCTAATCTTGGCTCCCGCTTTCCTCTTCGCCAAATACCGGTAACAAAACGGAAATTCCTCCGCCGAGACCGCCAGCCCCGCTTTCACCGGATTCTGCGCAATATACTCGCGGTGCTTTTCAAAACTTTCCCGATTCATCACCTGCGTCTCGGTGAATCCTCGATGCCAAACCTCACCCTTGAACCCCAACTCCTGGGATATGCGGCGCGAAAACCAACCTTTCACAAGCTGCATTGCCTTCTCGATGGTCATGTCGTCGTCGACCGTCAAAAGCAAGTGCAGGTGATCCGGCATGACAACAAAATCATGCAGTTCAAACCTGTGTTCCGCAACAAGCGAGCGAAGTATCTCGACAAGCAATCCCGCATTCCGTTCCGATTGCAGAATATTCCGCCCCATGCTCGTTCCCGTTGTTGCGAAAAAAGTCCGAGACGGGTTGAGGATGTTGGCCGCGGAAGCATTTCTGCCCGGATGCGCCATACAGAGCTAATACCCTCTCTTCTCCTTCAACCGCCCGGCCCGGCCGAAGCCGTGCCCTTGTTACTCAACCACTGAATGCGAGTCTGCTCATGCCGCCTGCATCGCAACAATCGCTAATGTTCATGAATTGCATCTTGATATTTTGACTTATTGCCGAAGCGTCCCTCCTGGATATGCCACTCAATGATCCCAAATAGAAGGCTCAGGACGCATATCAACGAGGCATCTAGCACTATCAACTCGGGAATTCGCCTTGGACGGTCCGCCAGGCGGAATAGGCCCCACGCCAGATTTAGGAGAAACAATGTTCCACCCCATACGAACATCTTGTCGTAAAGGATAAAGTGCAACTTTCCCCTCGCTCGCACTCGTTCCCATTCCTGTCGCTTCCGTTCCAGCTTGGCAAGTTTCTCGTCCCGATCATCCTTGAGCATGTAGTCATTCATTTGAGCCACCTGCATTCCTCATGACTAAAGCCGTGGGCCAAGGTCTCGACTTTGGGACACGGGACCGCAACCATCGAAAATCTCCTACGCCTCCACCTCAACCCCCGCCAACACCTTAGCCGCCGCATCAATCTGCGCGCGCGTCACCACTTCCGTCGCGCACCACAGCGTCGCGTTCTTCAACTCGGGATACCACCGGCTCAACTCCAAGCCGCCCACAATCTTCTCTCTGAGCAGGCGCTCGGTCCACGCCGCCGGAGCCTCCTCCGTCTTCAACACGAATTCGTGAAACCGCGGCGCACCGCCAAACAACAACTCCGCTCCGGCCCCCGCACTCAACGCCTGCGCCGCATACGCAGCCTTCGCCAAATTGTGCTCTGCCAGTTCGCGAATCCCTTCCTTGCCATACACAGTCAGAAAGATCGTTGCCATCAGCGCGACCAGAGCCTGGTTCGTGCAGATATTCGAAGTCGCCTTCTCCCGCCGAATATGTTGCTCGCGCGTTGACAGCGTCAGCACAAATCCGCGATTGCCATTGCCATCCACGGTCTGCCCCGCAAGCCGCCCCGGCATCTGCCGCAGGAATTGTTCCTTCGCCGCAATCACGCCGCAGAATGGACCGCCGTAGCTCAGCGCCACGCCAAAACTCTGCGCCTCCATGCTCACAATGTCCGCTTCCACCGGAGGCCGCACCACCCCCAGGCTCACCGCCTCGGCAATCGACACAATCAGCAGCGCGCCTTTCTTGTGCGCAATCGCCGCAATCGCCGGAATGTCCTCAATCGTGCCGAAGAAGTTCGGACTCTGCACCAGCACCGCCGCCGTCTCTTCCGTTACCGCTGCTTCCAGCGCCGCCAGGTCCACGCGCCCCGTCTTCGCGTCGTAGCCGATCTGCGCCGTCTCCAACTCGCGCACGCGCAGATACGTGTGCAGCACCTCGCGATATTCGGGATGCACCGTCGCCGCCACCACTGCCTTGTGCCGCCCCGTCACGCGCATCGCCATCAGCACAGCCTCGGCCGCGCCCGTCGACCCGTCATACATGCTGGCGTTGGCCACGTCCATGCCCGTCAACTCGGCAATCATCGTCTGAAATTCAAAAATAGCCTGCAGCGTTCCCTGCGTAATCTCCGGCTGATACGGCGTATAACTCGTGAGAAATTCGCCCCTCTGCACCAGCGCGTCAATAATCACCGGCCGATAGTGCCGGTACGCCCCCGCGCCCAGAAAGCTCGCGTAGTCGGTTGCATTCCTGCTGGCCGCCGCTTTGAAATAGTCAATGATTTCGCTCTCGGCCTGCTGCCGCGGCACCTCGAGATCCCGTTTCAGCCGATACTCCGCGGGAATCACCGAAAACAAATCGTCAATCGATTGCGCGCCTATAGCGGCAAGCATCTGCTCGCGTTCCGCCGGCGACTTGGGAAGATAGCGCATTCCTTCAGCTTTCAGCCCTCAGCGTTCAGCCTTCAGCGGCGAACCCTGCATGGTTTTACCTGAGAGCAATTCAAGTTAGGTTGAAATTGCGCCGTGCTCCAGATCTCAGCTGAAGGCTGAAAGCTGAGAGCTGACAGCTTTGAACCAGAGCTACGCGCCCGTCTCTTCCGAAACAAACTTCTCATACGCCGCCGCATCCAGCAGCTTCTCAAACTCTGAGGGATCGGAAAGCTCTACCTTGATAATCCACGTCTCATGCGGAGCGGCATTGATCTTGTCCGGCTCGTTCTTCAGCGTCTCATTCACTTCGGTCACGGTGCCCGTCACCGGCGAATACAAATCGCTCACCGCCTTCACGCTCTCCACCGAACCAAACGTCTGGTTTGCGGTCACGCTTTCGCCCACCTTCGGCGCGTCCACGTACACAATATCGCCGAGGGAGTTCTGCGCATAATCGGTAATCCCGATCGTGCCAATCTTCCCTTCCAGTCCAATCCATTCGTGTTCTTTGGTGTAGCGGTAGTTCGTCGGATACGCCATAATCGGTCACCCCTCAGGAGAATCGCGAAGTTTTAGTGTACGACCTGCCGCCCATCACATCCCGTGAGGAAAAGCCGGACCAGCCCGCATGTTCAATAAGCAGAAAATTGAACAATTTTGGGTGCCCCATCCATCGCAGTCTCATCGCGATGGGTGGGAAAGCACAAATCTCAGCAGGGCGCGAAGCGCGTTTGGCCGCACCGCAGGTGCCGCGAAGCGCAGTTGGCCCCACCGCCGGTGCCCCATTCATGCGCGTCCTTTGCGCATGAGTGGGAAACCACAAACCCCTCGCGAGCGACTACAGCAGTTTCGGAATTGGTGTAGATCAAAAGCAAGAGGTGAAGTGACGTTTTCCTCAAGAAAACGCCACCTTTTGATGCTCTCAAGAAGACTACGTTAATTCCGAAACTGCTCTAGCGAGCCGTTGGCCCCGCCGCAGGTGGCCCAAATCCCGGATACGGCTTCAACGGCGCCAGAGCCACTAGCTCCAGCATCCCCGCCTTGAAAATCGGCAGGCTCCCGATCGCCGCCCGCACCTCGTCCTCGCTCGCCGCTTCCCATACGATGCAGGCGCCCGGCACATCCCCCCGCATCCAGATCTGCCGCAGAATCCCCGCCGCGTACAACTCCTTCACGCGCTGCGATTCGTGCGCCATCAACTCTTGCGAAAACGCCTCGGGAGGAAACGCCTCCGTCCGCCTCCGCGACATCGATAGAAATTGCATAGAGAGATTCTACGGGAGGTTAGCCCGCACCCAAACCTGGTTGCACAAATCGGCATTGAATGGACACGAGTCCATGAGCCGCGGAAAAACTCCATCGCAGCCCGGTTTTGAAAGGGCACGGATTTATCCGTGCCGCAAAGCGCACAAAATGAACGGGGCCTTTAGGCCCTGAGGGATGTTTTTCGGGAATAGGGCATCAATACCGCCTTCTCAAGCAAACTGTTCAGTCATGCCGACAAGCCGAGCTTTGTAACAAGGGCACGGCTTTAGCCGGGCCGAAAAGCGCGAAATGACTGATGGGCTTTAGCCCCTGCGGGAATCTTTCTCATCGCGTCGAGCTTTGGATTTAGCGCCCTACGCCGCGCTGGTCTCAAAATCGGTGGTCAGCCGCCGAAAATCCATCAGCAGCTTAACCCGCCACACCACGATCATGCCGAACGCAAGAATGAAGAAAACCCCAGCCGTCTGCTGCGTCGTCAAAATCGTATCGAAGTAGCCGCGTGCCACAAACCGCACCACCGCCAGCACCAGGATCACCGCCAGAAACGCGCCCGACCGCCGCATCATCACCGCATCGCCCTGCCGCTCCAGCCGCGTCGTCAGCAGCAGAGGCCACGCCAGCGCTATCGCCCCAATCGCAAACGCCAGCCCCGCCCACGCCCACGGAATCCGAAACGCCGGCATCGCAAACATGCTGAACCCCGTCGCCATCCCCAGCGGTGGAATCACAATCTTCTTCAGCGAAACCGCCGTCCGCGCCTCGCGCAGCCGCCACATCGTCACGGCCACAAGCCCGGCTGCAGACACAAGAATCGACGGGATGGGGGGAAGCGCCACCATGGTTTCATTTTAGTTGAAAGGTGCGCGGAACATCTGGACCGCTTAATCCGTAAAGTCCGGGATGACGCAGAACCCGCACAACCTATCCATCTGGACGCGTGTGTGGATTCCCGTTGCCGTTGCGCTCTTTGTCTTGGTTCTCATCCTGTCCGCGATCCTGGTTCCGGAACTCCGCGTTCTGCATTCCCTACAGGCCTTGATTTATGTTGCGGTCTTCCTACTTACCCGAAACAATAGTCCCTGGGGATTTGGCATTGGCGTCATTATTGCCATCGCCTGGAACTCCCTTAGCTTGTTCATCACCCATCTCTTCCAGGTCGGAGCAGGACAAGCTTGGTCTCTTGTCCACACAGGTCACGCAAGCGATCTGGTCCCGATGCTGGTGTTTTTCGGCGGCTTGGCCCATTTCCTGCTCATCCTCGCCTGCATCGCAGGATTCCTTCATCTACGGCCCGGCATCAAGCAATGGGGTCAGTTCTTTGCCGGAGGTATCTTGTCTCTTGGCTACTTCATTCTGATTGCATCCGCAAGCGGTCCGCACTAGCGGTCAGTGGTCCTCTTCACTACTCACTTCGCAAAAAACTCCCCCCGCCCCCCATTCGCCCAAGGATCGTAGTGCGCCGCAAATTCCGCGCGCGTCTTCACCGACGGATGGTCATACTCCCAAAACTCAATCAGCGGGCTGGGGTCCGGATCTTCCAGCCACGCCGCGCCCAACGCATTGAACCCCACCACTGCCGTCTTCTGCGGATCGGCCACCAGCCCATGTATCGCTTCCTGCCCGTAAATGTCCGCCTCATGCTCAAAATGCCGGCTGAACGCATTTCCCGCCGGCGCCAAAATAAAATTCGCGACCGTAATCGAAAACAGCAGCACCACGAATCCCGCGCGACAAGCCAGCGGTGCACCTAGGTCCAATCCCCATCGCGCCCCAAAGCGTCGTGCCAGCCATTCCGCAAACGCCGCGCATCCCCAGTAAACAAAAAACAGGCCCACGGCAAAACCCGCCAGCATCTTGGGAATATGCTTCAGCACATAGTGCCCGCTCTCGTGCCCAAACACAAACATCACCACGTCGTCAGGAACACGCCCCGCCGTCGTATCCCACACCACAATCCGCTTCGTCGGCCCCATCCCGCTCACATACGCGTTCAGCC
>Ga0265339_10000176_pt1 | contig 54210 bp, 50 predicted proteins | sample 4CB219metaG_FD_202085 | JGI IMG/M metagenome (GOLD analysis project Ga0265339, IMG submission 202085) | Rhizosphere microbial communities from Carex aquatilis grown in University of Washington, Seatle, WA, United States - 4-CB2-19 metaG | ecosystem: Host-associated > Plants > Roots >... | reverse complement strand
AGGGCGAGCGTGTGATTCTGGTCGACGATCTGATCGCCACCGGCGGCACCGCGGAAGCCGCCGTCAAGCTGTTGCAGCAGATCGGCGCCAATGTGCTCGCCGCCTGCTTCATCATCGACTTGCCGGAGCTCGGCGGCGGCAAGAAAATCGAAAAACTCGGCGTGCCGGTGCGCACGCTGATCGCGTTCGAGGGGCACTGACGCTCCGGGTCTCCTTAGTATTCAAAATCGTTGGGAGGATTGACGTGCCGGCCGCAATGCAAGGTGAACTGCAGGGGACTGTCTACCGTTTCAAATTCGGCGAGTTCGAAATCGCCACGATCCTCGACAGCAAGGCGATCCGCGAAGGCCTGCATCCGAGTTTCGGACCCGAGCGCTCCGCCGAGGAGGCGCGTGCGCTGTGCGCGGCGAACGGCATCGATTCCAATCGCTACGTGCATCCGTTCACGCCGACCGTCGTCAACACCGGCAAGCAAGTGATCCTGTTCGACACCGGCAACGGCTTCCTGCGCCGCGATTTCGAGCAATTGCGCGGCCGCGGCGTCGACGGCAACTTGCGCGAACGGCTCGGCGAGGCCGGCTACAAACCGGGCGACATCGATGTTGTGGTGACCACCCACGGCCATCCCGACCACATCGGCGGTCTGTCGGATGGCGGCAAGCCGGTCTACCCGAATGCCCGTTACGTGTTCGGCGCGGCCGAGTTCGATTTCTGGAAGCGCGGCGAGAATGTGCGCGAGGCGCGCAAGTTCAATCGCGAACTGTTCGTCAAGCTCGCGGTGCCATTCGGCGAAAAGGCGACTTTCATCAAGCCCGGCGATGAAGTTGCCTCCGGCATCCACGCGGTCGATGCCATGGGGCATGCGCCCGGTATGCTGGCCTTCCACGTCGAAAGCGCCGGCAAGCGGCTGCTGATCTGGGCCGATACCTGCAATCATTATGTCATCAGCGTGCAGCGGCCGGATTGGACACTCGATGTCGATGACGACAAGGAGAAGGGCGCGGCCACGCGCAAACGCATCCTCGACATGGCGGTGACCGATAAGCTCATTGTCGCCGGCTACCATATGCCGTTCCCGGCGCTCGGCATGATCGAGAAGGGTGCGGACAGCTATCGCTGGGTGCCGGTGAGTTATCAATTGAGTCTGTAAGCGCGGGTGGAGCGTCATGGCCGATCATGTTGAAGGTCCGCTGTACTACGAATGCATGGGCCGCACCGGCCCGGTCATGGTCTTCGTGCATCCTAATCCGATGGATCAGTCGTGCTGGATCTTTCAGATGGCGCACCTGTCGACCTGGTACCGATGCATCGCCATCGATATTCCGGGTTATGGACGCTCGCCCAAGGCCACCAAGGGCCTGACCATGTCCGACATGGCGCAGGCGTGCTGGGAGGCGATCGACGATGCCGCGCCCGGCGAGCGCGCCATCCTGGTCGGCTGCTCGGTCGGTTCCGCCATCACGCCCTACATGCACCACCTGCGGCCGCAAAAGACCGCAGCGCTGGTGCTTTCTGGCACGGGCTACAGTCCTAACAAAGAGCACGCGCCCAAGCGCATCGCCGGCTATACGGCGGGCGGCATCGAGTATCGCTGGGATTTTACGTTCGAGGACCTGAGCCCGGCGTTCCGTCCGACGCCGCTGGCGCATTTTTTCGCCCAGATGTTCACCGAGCGCAACGCGCAGGCCGACCTGCAATCGATCATTTATCAGTTCCAGGCCGCGGCGATACCCGATGCGGAGGATCATCATTCGCGGATTGCCTGCCCGACGATCATCCTGACGGGCAGCGAAGATGGCGCGCACCCCCGTGCGGCGGCACTCAAGGCCCGCATCCCGGGCTGCGAGATGAAAATTCTTCATGGCGCCGGGCACGCCTGCCAGATCGAGCAGCCCGGGCTTTTCGACCGCTACATGATCGAGTTTCTCAAGCGGCACGGCCTGTTTCCGTCCGGCGCATAATCGCGCTAGGCTGGATGTCTGCCGGATCCATCTCGTTCACACAGAGGGGGCAGACTGTGACCATTCCGCGCCGTCAATTTCTTCGCCTTGCCACTGGCGCAGCCGCGCTGGCTGGTGCCGCGACGGCGCGCGCAGACACCTATCCGGTTCGTCCGGTCCATATCATCGTCGCCACCACCGCGGGAGGTGCGACCGATATCGCCGCGCGGCTGATCGCGCAGTGGCTGACGACGAAGCTCGGCCAATCGTTCGTCGTCGAAAATCGCTCCGGCGGCAACAACAACGTCGGCAGCGAATTCGCCGCACACGCGCCGGCCGACCGCTACACGCTGTTCATGGTCAATTCGGTCAATTCGATCAACACGGTGCTGTACAAGCACCTCAACTACAACTTCGTCACCGATTTCACGCCGATCGTCCGCGTCATGGGCTCGACCTTGTTCTTGCTGGTGCATCCGGCCGTGCCCGCCAAGACCGTCCCGGAATTCATCGCCTATGCGAAGGCCAATCCCGGCAAGGTCACCATGGGTTCGGGCGGCAGCGGCTCGACCGGACATCTCGCCGGCGAACTGTTCATGATGCGCACCGGCGTGCACATGGTTCACGTGCCGTATCGCGGCGAGTCGGCTGCGCTCACCGATCTGCTCGCCGGCCAGCCGCAGGTGATGTTCTCGACCACCGGCTCGGCAATGTCCTTCGTCAAGGCCGGCACGGTGCGCGCGCTCGCCGTGACGTCGTCAACGCGCCTCGACAGCCTGCCGGATATTCCAACGCTTGCGCAATTCGTGCCTGGTTACGAGGTCAATAGCTGGAGCGGCCTGTGCGCGCCGAAGAAGACGCCGGATGGCATCGTGACGTTGCTGAACACCCCGACCAATGCCGCGCTTACCGATCCAACGATCCGGCAGCGCATCGCCGACATGGGCGGTGTCGCGCCCGGCGGCTCGCCTGCCGCGTTCGCCGCTTACATCAATGACGAGATCGGACGGTGGGAAAAGGTCGTGGCGTTCGCGCACATTCAGGTGAATTGAACGCCTTCGGCGGCACCCGCAAACTTGCCTCAGCCTCGCGGCGTGCGGCCGGGCAGGGGCGGCGGGCCGAGCGACACGCCGCCGAGAGCCGATGTTAGCCGGCCCATCATGAGCCGCAGTTCGAGATCGCGAAACGCGTTGAAGATCGTCGCCACCCAATCGTGGATCTCGGTCGGACCTGACGCCGGTTTGACCAGGTAGGTGGCGAACGAAAAGCTCGGCCGGTCGACGACGCCGCGGACGATCGGCGACAGGCGCGGAATGCTGATTGTCCGAAGCTCGGGACGTGACAGCGGGAAGTCGTCCTTGTCGAACGAGACCGACACCGATTCGTTGTGCACTGGAACGAAAGCGACGTTGGCAAGCCGGCGGCGCAGCGCGCCGTAGGCCCGCACGGTCGCGGGTGCGCGGTCGGAGACGAACAGCACGACCGTTTCCACCCCGCGCCGCCGTGCTTCATTGGCAAAGCCGATTTCTCCCAGAACCGAGAAGAATTGCTCGAACGCGCCATAGCCCAGATCGATGACGGTGCTGACGGGTTTGTCGGCGATGAGCCGGTCGAACAGCTCCATCTGCCCGCGTGTATCGGCGATATCGACGGTGAAGACCCAGCGCGGAAAATAGCCCGCAAAAGTTGGTTCGTGCGGATTGAGATCGTAGCCGAGAAGCTGTCTTTTCTCGGAATGGAAAAACTCAAGCAGGAGCCTCGCCAGCAGCGTCTTGCCGACCCGCGGATGCGGCGAAGCGACGATATAGAGCGGCGTCTGTTGCAACTGTCGTAGCCTGACGTTTCAGGCGCCGCTTGGAACCCGCCGCTATGGTCGCTAGCGGACTACTTGCACGCGCGGATTGGCGGGCGTCGCGGAGATGATATCGTTGAGCTTGATGCGATCGTATTCGGCCCAGACGTTGCCGAGCCAGTGGCGGACGTAGCCGCGCAGCACGAACGAGTAGTTTGCGGCGTCGTTCTTCGGCCCCTTATTGGCGACGAATGTCAGGAACGGGACGGAAGCCACCTCGACCTGCTCGTAGGCCATCTCGTTAAGTTTCGGAATCGTGATCTCGACGGCGTCCTTGAGCTTCTTGAAATAGTTGGCGTGGGTGGCCTGATCCCATTCGAAGAAAGTGGTGTTGTTGAAGTAGTTTTTGACCAGGAAATATTTGGCGTCGGTGGTGAACTGCGAGGTGTCCTCGATTTCATTGAGCGAGGCGATCGAGGAGCCGAGGATGTGAAACACCAGGAAGGTGAACTGGCCCTTCTTCACCGCGTCGAGGAAGCCGATGTCGCGGAGCGCGCGCAGTGTCGGCGACAACAGGCCGGCGCGCACATCGATCACCGTGACGCTGGCATCCGACAGCGTATCGAAGATCCGCATCTGGTCGGGAATGGAGGTGACGTCGACGATCTCGGTGATGTCGGGATGAAAGCGCTTGAGTGTGCCCTTGGGCGCTTCGGAGTCGAAGGCGCGCGTCGGGACCTGATGAGCGGTGAAATAATCCAACAGCGTGCGCGAGACGGTGGTCTTGCCGACGCCGCCTTTGTCCGCACCGACCACGATTATCGTTGGTTTCGCCATGGCTCTCCCTCGCTGACGCGCCGCTGTGTCATTGGGAGCCCCAAACCCCGGGCTTCAACGCGACCAAATCGGATGCGTCGTGTCCCCTGCACCTGTCTTTATGTTGTACACATCCGACGTGCCGTTTGGAAGTCTGGAGCCGACAGTCACAAGCACGTTCGGTGCGTTCGTCTCACTCCAGGTGCGAATTGTGACGCGATTGCGGCTAGCCGCGATGCGGTCCCCAAGGACCCGGCGATTGACTTGGAGTAGCGGGGCTTTCTTCGTCCTGCACGGTCCCGGTATCAGGTTGCTCCGCCGACCCCCAGGGCCCGGACCGCGGCGGCGGATCGGCGTCGTCGGCGTTAACCATATCCGATTCATTTGACTCCGACGATCCAGGTTCCGGCAGCGCGATCGGCCCCGGATCGTGCCCGCCCGCAAATTTGACCAGCGCGGCGACGCGGTTATCGACCGTCGGATGGGTATCGAACAGTTCGCCGAAGCCTTCGCGAGGATTGTCGACGCAAAGCTCCATGACGGCCGAAGTCGCGCCGGGCAGTTCACCGCGGCCCTCGATCTTGCGCAGCGCCGAAATCATCGCGTCTGGATTTTTCGTCAGCTCGACCGAACCGGCATCCGCCAGATACTCGCGCTCGCGTGACAGGGCGAGGCGAATGAGAAACGACAGCACATAGGCGACGACCAGAAGCGCAACCGCGATCAGGATGGCAAAGCCGGCGCCGCTGCCGCCGCCCTCGCGGTCACGCGAGCGGCCGAAGCTGAAGCCGTTATAGAACCAAAGCCGCGCGACCAGTTCGGCGATGAAGGCGATCGCGCCCGCAATGATGACGGCGATGATCATCATGCGCACGTCGCCGTTGCGGATATGCGTGAGTTCATGGCCGAGAACGGCCTCAAGCTCGGCGTCGTCGAGCAGGGCAAGCAGCCCGGCCGTGACGGTGACGGAGTATTGTTTCTCGTTCATACCCGACGCAAACGCATTGAGTGCATCGCTGTCCATGACCTTGAGCTTCGGCATGGTGATGCCGCGCGAGATGCAGAGATTTTCCAGAAGATTGTAGAGCCGCGGCTGTTCTGCGCGCGTCACCTCGCGGCCGCCGGTGAGCGCGTCGATCATGCTCTGATGGAAATAATAGGCGATGGCGATCCAGGCCAAAGTGCCGATCGTCGCCACCGGGAGAGCGCGGATCATGTCGTTCCACGCCAGCCGCATCAGCGTGTCGAGGTCGGCGTTGACCGACAGCGCCTCGGCCACGAGCGCGCCGGCATAGACCAGCACGTAGACCAGGACGAACAGGCCGACGAGCAGCGCGATCGACCGGCGCCGGTTCGACTGGATGTGCGTATAGAGACCGTAGGCGGCGGCCATGGTTATCCCGTCATTCCGGAGCGCGGCCAGAGGCCGTGAGTCCGGAATCCATAATCGCGAACGGTTTGGCGTCTGACAGGTCGAGTCATGATTATAAGGGCGGCGACTATGGATTCCGGGCTCGCCGCTGCGCGGCGCCCCGGAATGACGACCATCAGAACTTCACCTGCGGCGCCTGCACTTCGGTCTGGCGATCGGGGCCGAGGTCGAAGAAATCCTTCGGTGCGAAGCCGAACGAGGTGGCAAACAAAGCCGCGGGGAAGCGCTGGATGCCGGTGTTGTATTCCTGCACCGCGCTGTTGAAGAAGCGCCGCGACGCCGCGATCTTGTTCTCAAGATCGGCAAGCTCGTTTTGCAATTGCTGGAATTGGGTGTTGGCTTTCAGGTCCGGATAAGCTTCCGAAACAGCCAGCAACTGCCGCAGTGCGCCCGTGAGGACGTTCTCGGCCGCCGCCTGTTGTGCCGGGCCCTGCGCCGAGACCGCGGCGCCGCGCGCCTTGATGACCTCGTCAAGTGTGCCGCGCTCGTGCGCGGCGTAACCCTTCACTGTTTCGACCAGGTTGGGGACGAGGTCGTGCCGTTGGCGCAGCTGCACGTCGACGTCGGCGAAGGCCTGATTGACCCGCTGCCGCATGGTGACGAGGCCGTTGTAGACGCTGATCGCCCAGAGCACGAGCACGACGATCACGACGAGGATGACGATTGCCGAGGTAGTCATAAGAGGGGCTCCTTGGGGCCGTGGGGGTGGCGGCCGTGGCTCAAATCATAGGGTCGAAATATGACGGCGGCGGGCTTGATCGAAAACCCTCATTTCCGTGGGAAACGGGGACAATGGCCCCCATATAGGGGGGCGGATGGCCGCCGTTAAGGTTAGCGCTCGATCAATATCGCGCCGGGCCCCCCGGCCGTTTAGGACTGAGAAGAAATAAAAACAATGGTGGCCCATGCCGAACAACGACCACGGCGGTCCGCCGTCCGGCGGCTTGGACGGCGAAGCGTTGAGCGAAATCCACGCTTTCGAAATCGCCCTGCGTGAAGGTCCGCGCGAGGCCGATCAATCCGCCGCGCCCGGTCAGCCCGATCAATTGGCCCGCGATCTGGCCGATATCGAGCGCGCGTCCGCAGCTTTGCGTCGCGCCCAGCCGGCGCTTGAGGCCTGGAGCGGCCCGCAGACCGACGACCGTGCTGCGCACGCGATGCGCAAGCCGCGCCCGGTGTGGCTCTTGATCGGGCTGTTGTGGTTCTCGACCGCGTTGGTGACGGTGGGCGCCGTGGCGGCCATCGCCCGGCTCGTCGGCTAGCGCCTGATCGCTAGGGCCTTATCGCCGCGTCTGCGCGCGGCTCTCAATATGCGTTGCGGTACGCCGTCGAGGACAGCACGGTTCGGGCGATGATCTTCAGGTCGAGCCACAGCGACCAGTTGTCGATATAGAACAGATCGTATTCGACGCGTTTGCGCATCTTCTCATCGGTATCGGTGGCGCCGCGGTAGCCGTTGATCTGCGCCCAGCCGGTAATGCCGGGCTTGACGTTATGGCGGCGGGCGTAGAGCGAAATGCGCTGCTCGTAGTCGCGGTCGTGTGACAGCGCGTGCGGGCGCGGACCGACCAGCGACATGTCGCCAGTGAGCACGTTGAAGAGCTGCGGAATTTCGTCAATGTTCCAGCGGCGCAGCCAGGCTCCGATGCGGGTGAGCCGCGGATCGTTGCGCACCGCCTGCGGCACGACCGCGCCATCGTCGAGCGTGCGCATGGTGCGGAATTTGATGATGCGAAACGGCTGCTGATTGAAGCCGAAGCGGCGCTGGACGAAGAACACCGGCCCCGGGCTGTCGAGGCTGATCAACAGCGCGACCACGATCAGAAGCGGCGTCAGCGCCAGCAGCGCAATAGCGGCGAACACCAGATCGAACAGCCGCTTTTGCACCACTTCGAACGTCGTCAGCGGCATCCGCGTGAGCTGCAGGCTCGCCAGCGGGCCGAGCTTCGACAGTTCGACATCCTCGAACTTGTGCAGGATCTGCTCGGGCCCGAGGTGGATTTCGACCGGTAGCGACAGGAAGGCCTCGGCGCAGCGTTCGATGGTGGCTGTCGCCGACCACGGCAGCAGCAGGAAGATCGCATCGGGCTCGACGCCACGGACGCTGGCGGTTGCCTCGGCGAGATCCTGATCGAGCGCCGCACGGCGTTCGGCGTTCGTGGCGGTGGCGGCGACCGGCGTGATGAAGCGGGCGCCGACGATATTGATGCCGAGCGTCCAGGGTTCGTAATAGTTGAGAAAGGCGCCGATATGGGCGCCGGTCCCGATCAGGAAGATGCGCTGCGCGGAAACCAGGCCCGCCGCACGCGCGTGCGCGGTGATGCGCACCACCAGGAAGCGCTCGAAAATCAGGACCCCGAGCGTGGTGGCATAAAACAGCACAATCCAGGCGCGCGAATACTGGGCGCTGATCTGGGTCAGGAAGCCGAGCAACAAGAGGCCGATCAGCGTCACGTTCCACAATTGGATGGTGCGCCGGGCGTGCGGCTTGACGGCGAAGAAATTCGGCAGCCGGTATTCGCCGCGGAAGGCGTTGGAGATGGCAAAAATGCTGGCCGCGAGCACGCCGACCTGGACGAACGAGAAAACGTCGCCCGAATTGCGATAGGCCGCGAGCGAGTAGGCAAGCCCGGTGGCGCACGACATCGAAACGATGAGCACGACGTCGAGCAGGAAGATTGTGCTGGAGAACGTGCCGCGTAACAGCACCGCCCACAGCCGCAGGAAGCGGCCGGTCTCGGCGCGCGACGCCAGCGTATAGCTCGAAAGCGTGTTCATCGGCCGCCTGGCAAAGCTCGCTCGATCGCGAACAGGCACGCCGCCGCTGCCCCAAATCGGGACATCGGCTGGCCTCAAGGCAGCAGGTCGCCAGAAGCGTGCCAGCAGGGCCGCGCTAAACAGCGGAGCCGCGTGGCGCGCGGGATGTGACGTGTTAAGATTAATCAGCGGGCAGATAGCCGCGCGGGGAGGAACGATGCAGGGCAAGATTGCGCTTGAAGAACACTTTGCGATTCCCGAGACGGCCGCGGATTCGCTCGGTTATTTTCCCGAACCGGTGCAGGCGGAGGTCGCCGCGCGCAACGCCGACATCCATGGCCGGCGGCTGTCGCTGATGGATCAGCACGGCATCGAGATGATGCTGTTGTCGCTGAATGCGCCGGCCGTCCAGGCGATCCCCGACAAGGCGAAGGCCGCCGATATCGCGCGCAAGGCCAACGACTTTCTCGCCGCGGAAGTGCAAAAGCGGCCGGGGCGGTTCCAGGGCCTTGCGGCGCTGGCCATGCAGGATCCGGACGGGGCGGCGCGCGAACTCGAACGCTGCGTCAAGGAGCTCGGCTTTCGCGGCGCGCTGGTGAATGGCTTCTCGCAAGGAAGCAACGCGGACACCATTCTCTACTACGACCTGCCACAATACCGGCCGTTCTGGGCCACCGCCGAGCGGCTCGACGTGCCGTTCTATCTGCACCCGCGCAATCCGCTGCCGCGCGATGCGCGCATCTACGACGGCCATCCGTGGCTGCTTGGACCGATCTGGGCGTTCGGCCAGGAAACGGCGGTGCACGCGCTCCGCTTGATGGCGTCTGGCTTGTTCGACGCCCATCCGCGGCTGCAGATCATCCTCGGCCATCTGGGCGAGAACCTACCTTACGGCATGTGGCGCGTCGACAATTCGAACGCCTGGATTCCGAACCGCAACAAATGGCCGGCGAAAAGGCCGCTCGGCGAGTATTTCTCCGCCAATTTTCATCTCACCACGTCGGGCAATTTCCGCACCCAGGCGCTGATGAACGCCATGCTGGAAATCGGCGCCGACCGCATCATGTTCTCCACCGACTGGCCATTCGAGAACATCGATCACGCCGCCAACTGGTTCGATGCCTGCGCCATCAGCGAGAACGACCGGCTCAAGATCGGCCGCACCAACGCGCGGCGCCTGTTCAAGCTGGGGAACGATTGAGCGGACACCGCGTGCCGGACGGCTCCGCCGGGGCGCAATCCCCGGCGACGGCATGGTAAATAATTCTAGTTCGGCTGCGTACGCGGAATTTTATCGAAAATGCTGTGAGAATTTGGCCGATGCTCTTAGGCGCTGCGCAATGGACGATGTGTAGGCGTATTCGGGCCAACGGGTGCCGCCGCACGCCACCCAGCCGAAATCGGAGCCGTACATTATGAGTTCGCTCGAGACCGGAACGAATTCGCTCGCAACCGCAGCAGGAATGAGTTCGCTGGGCACGGATGAACGCCGCCGGACCCCGCGCGCACGCCTGGGCCGACTTGCCACGATCAAACTCGGCATCGGCATGGAACCACGTTACGTGCTGGTTACCAACGCTTCAGAAGAGGGCGTGCGGCTGCAGCTCAACGGCATCGAGCCGCACGACGAATTCGTGCTGTTGTTTCACGGCAACGGCGGCCCGGCCCGGGACGGCACCTACAAAATGATTTGGCGGCAAGGCCAGGATGTCGGCGCCAAGTACGTCAGCGACGTGATCCAGAACGTATGACGGCTTGATCGCTCCCGCGAACGCGGGGACGAGCGGATCTGGAAGCGACCAACCGGGTTTCTGCTGCGCATCGCCCAGCCGTCATAAGCCGTGCTGTCCGCACTTGCGCTGTCCGGATGGATTGGCTGTCCAGAAACACTCGATGCCTCGAAGTGCGATGGAGGTCGGCCTGATGACGATCGGAGCGGGCGTGGCATCGCTTATATTGGCTGCGGCGCTCATGGCCGGAGCCTGCGGTGCAAGCTTGGCGCAAGGCGATGCGGATTTCGAGGCGCCGGGTCTGGAGCCGTTCCCCACTCCGGTCAGTAGCGGCATCACGCTCTTTCAGAATGTTCGTATCTTCGATGGCAGGAACGCTGCGCTTTCGGCTCCTTCCAACGTACTGGTCAAAGACGGCACCATCGCGCGCATATCCGAGAGCCCGATTACCGTCGATGCCAAGGTTCGGACCATTGCGGCGGGCGGGCGCGTATTGATGCCGGGGCTGATCGACGCCCATTGGCACGCCTTCATGGCGGCGACGCCGCAGATGGTGCTCATGACTGCCGATCCGAACTATCTCCAGCTCTTGGCCGCGCGACAGGCCGAGGCGACTCTGATGCGGGGCTTCACGACGGTTCGCGATCTCGGTGGTCCCGTCTTTGGACTTAAACGCGCCATCGACGAAGGTGTCGCCATTGGTCCGCGCATCTATCCGTCGGGCGCTTTTATCTCGCAAACCTCCGGGCATGGAGATTTCAGGTTCTCCTTCGAAGTTCCCCGCACGCTCGGAGGCCCGCTGAGCCACTCCGAGGTCGAGGGTATCGCGGCCATTGCCGACAGCCCTGACGAAGTCCGCTTGCGCGCCAGGGAGCAGTTGAGGCAGGGCGCCAGCCAGATCAAGCTCATGGCCGGCGGCGGCGTTGCCTCGCCTTACAATCCGATCGAGTCGACGCAGTACACCGAACCGGAGATTCGTGCCGCTGTTGAGGCGGCCGAGAATTGGGGCACGTATGTCACGGTGCACGCCTACACGCCGCGTGCAATCCGGCAAGCAATCGCCGCCGGAGTTAAGTGTATCGAGCACGGTCAGTTGATTGATGAACCCACCGCCAAATTGCTCGCGGACAAGGGCATCTGGTGGAGCCTGCAGCCGCTTCTCGATGACGAAGATGCGCCCCCACTGGTGAACCCGGTGTCGCAGAAGAAGGCGCTGGTGGTCTACGCCGGCACGGATAATGCGTACAAGCTTGCAAGAAAATACAACGTCAAAACGGCGTTCGGTACCGACATTCTGTTCGACGCGAGGCTGACGACCCGTCAGGGAGCGATCCTGGCGAAGCTGGTGCGCTGGTACACGCCCGCCGAAACGCTCAAGATGGCGACTGCCGATAACGGCGCGTTGATGGCGCTTTCCGGGTTTATCAACCCTTATCCTGGCAAACTTGGCGTGGTCGAGGAGGGCGCACTCGCCGATCTCCTGCTGGTCGACGGCAATCCGCTGGAAAATATCAAGCTCATTGCAGACCCGGACAGGAACTTTCTCGTCATCATGAAGGGCGGCACGATCTACAAAGACACTGTACCGAAGTAGTCGGCGCCATTTCGCTAGCTCGCTTCGCGCAGCTTCACCGCACCTTCGAGATCGACCGAAACGAGCTGTGACACGCCGCGCTCCGCCATGGTGACGCCGTAGAGGCGATTCATCCGCGCCATGGTGATCGGATTGTGGGTGATGATGAGGAAGCGCGTGTCGGTCGAGGCGGTCATCTCGTGCAGCAGGTCGCAGAAGCGTTCGACGTTGTAGTCGTCGAGCGGTGCGTCGACCTCGTCCAGCACGCAGATTGGCGCCGGGTTGGTGAGGAACACGGCGAAGATCAGAGCGAGCGCGGTGAGCGCCTGCTCGCCGCCCGAGAGCAGCGACAGCGTCGCCGGCTTCTTGCCCGGCGGCTTGGCCAGGATTTCCAGGCCGGCTTCGAGCGGGTCTTCGCTCTCGATCAATTGCAGCTCGGCGGTGCCGCCGCCGAACAGTTCGGTAAACAGCTTCTTGAAATTCTCGTTGACGGTGGTGAACGACGTAAGCAGGCGCTCGCGGGCCTCGTGATTGAGGCTGTGAATGCCCTGCCGCAGCCGGCGGATTGCCTCGACCAGGTCGTCGCGCTCGCCAACGAGCTTCTGGTGCTGCGTCTCGACCTCATCGAGTTCCTGCTCGGCGCGCAGATTGACGGCGCCGAGCCGTTCGCGTTCGCGGCGGATGCGATCGAGTTTCTCTTCGACCTCGGCGCCGGTCGGCAGTTCCGAACCGGGTTTGATCTCGGCGAGCTCGGCCGTGGCCGCCGGTTCGATATCGAACGCCTCGCGGATCTCGTGCTCGATGTCGGAGAGCCGCCGCTTGGCGGCGTCGCGGCGTTCCTCGCCGCGGGCAGCGAGCGCGCGCGCTTCGCCGACCGCTTCGAGCGCCGCGCGCGCCACCTTGTCGGCATCGGCGAGCTCGTTCTCGGCCTCGGCCAGCCGGTCGGCGGCGACACGGCGCTCGGCCGTCGCGGTTTCGATCTCGCCGATCAGCGATTGCCGCATTTCGGCAAATTTTTGCGGCGCGCTTTGCAGTTCGCTGCGCTCGTTTTCGGCCTCGACGCTGCGCTCGCCGACGGTGGCGATCTGCGCCGCGGCGCCGTCGCGCCGTTCACTCCATTCGGCGCGCTCGGCGGCGATTGCCTGCAGACGCCGGTCCGCAAGTTCGGCCTCGCGCGCAATCGCCTGCGCCTCGACCCGCATTTCGGCGCAGGTGCTGCGTTCGCCGGCGATGACTTCATTGATGGCGGTGAGCTTGGCCTCGATGTCGGCCGCGGGCGCCAATGCGGCGAGCGCGCTATCGGCCTCGTCGCGGGCCAGGATGGCTTCGTCGCGGCTGACAGCGGTGCGCGCCTGCGCCTCGGTGAGCGCCGAGATGCGCGCCGCATTGCGGCTGATCTCGCGCTCGGCAGCGGCGTGATCCTCGCGCGCCGTGTCGGTCGCGCGCTGCGCGTCGCGCGCGGCGGCGCGGGCCTGCGACTCTGCCGCGGCAGCGGCGGTCAGCGCGGCTTCCGCGGTGGCGACGGCTTGGCGTTTTGCGTCGACCTCGCTCTGCGCGATGACGAGTTCGCTCTGGATTGCCAGCAAACGGCCGCGCTCGGCGAGGCGCCGCGCCGCTCCGGTCGGCGCGTGGGCGGCGACGGTGAAGCCGTCCCAACGCCAAAGGTCACCCTCGCGCGACACCAGGCGCTGACCGGCTTTGAGCATCTGGGCAAGCCGCGGCCCGTCGGCGCGCTCGACGACGCCGATCTGTGCCAGCCGCCGCGCCAGTTCAGGCGGTCCTTGGACGAATTGCGACAGTGCGACCGCGCCTTCCGGCAGCGCCGGATCGGCCGGGTCGTTCGTGGCGCCGGCCCAGCGCATCGGCGCCGAGTCGTCAACCGGCGCATCGAGATCGTCGCCGAGCGCCGCGCCGAGCGCCTTTTCGTGGTCGCCTGCGACGGTGAGCGCGTCCATCACCGGCGGCCAGAGATTCTTGTTCTCGACCGCCAAGAGCTTGCTGATCGTCCTCGCCTCGGTTTCGAGCCGCTGCACCGCGCGTTCGGCGGTGACCAAGGGGCCGCGCGCCGCATCCATCTGCTCACGCGCCGCAATGTGCGCGCCTTCCGAGGCGCGCGCGACGCTCTCGGCTTCGGCAAGCGCGGACTGCGCCGCGGCCAGCGCATCCGTCAGCGCCGCCAGGTCGGGTGCGCCGCTGCCGGTCGCCGCCAGGCCGGCTTCGATATTGACGAGTTCGGCGGCAAACTTTTCGGCGCGTTCGCGGTGGTCGTGCAAAGCCGCCTGGAGCTGATTGCGGCGGGCGGTGAGATCGGCGAGCGCGCCGGTGAGTTCGGCAAACGATTTTTCCGAGGCCGCGAGCGCCGCATCGGCGTGTTCGATGCGCTCGTTGACGCCGGACAGCCGCATTGCGTTGGCCTGCGCTTCGGCTTTCAGCGTCGCTTCCTCGGCATCGAGCCGCTCGAGCGCCGCCGCGGCGTCGGCCGCCAGCGCTCGCTCGCGTTCGAGATCGGCGGCGAACTGTTCGAGCCGGCGATCGAGTTCGCTGATACGTTCCTTGGCGCGCGCCTCTTCGCGTTCGAGCGTTTCGCGGGCGACGATGAGCCTTTGCAGCGCGGCCGCGGCTCTGGCCTCGCCCTCGCGCAGCGCCGGAAGCCCGGCGGCAAGCTCGGCCTGCCGCGTCGAAGCTTGAGTCTGTTCGCTGACGCGGGCGGCAACGACGCGGACGGCCTCGTCCTGCGCGCGCTCGGCGTCCGTGACCTCGATACCGGCCGCGGTCCAGCGCAGGTGGAACAGCAACGCCTCGGTGCGGCGCACCTGGCCGGAAATGTTGCGATAACGCACCGCCTGCCGGGCCTGCGTTTTCAAGGCCGCGGCCTGGGCGGCCAATTGCCCGATCACGTCCTCGACGCGAAGAAGGTTCTGCTCGGCGGCCTTGAGCCGCAGCTCGGCCTCGTGGCGCCGCGCGTGCAGGCCGGAAATGCCGGCGGCTTCTTCCAGGACCCGCCGGCGCTGCTCGGGCCGCGCCTGGATGATCTCGCCGATGCGGCCCTGATGCACCAGAGCCGGCGAGCGCGAACCGGTGGACGCGTCGGCAAACAGCATGGCGACGTCGCGGGCGCGCACCTCGCGCCCGTTGACCCGGAAGGTCGAGCCCTGCTCGCGGACGATGCGGCGCGAGACTTCGAGCGTCTCGTCGTCGTTGAAAGCTGCCGGCGCGTTGCGCGCGCTATTGTCGACCTGGACCGCGACTTCGGCATGGTTGCGCGATGGGCGCTGGTTGTTGCCGGAGAAGATGACGTCGTCCATCTCGGACGCGCGCATCGCCTTGTAGGAGGCTTCGCCCATGACCCAGCGAACCGCCTCGACCAGGTTCGACTTGCCGCAGCCGTTGGGGCCGACGACGCCGGTCAACCCGGGTTCGATGACAAAATCCGTGGGTTCAACGAAGGATTTGAAGCCGATCAGGCGCAGCCGCGTGAGCTTCATGCGCGTCTTATGTCCGTTCCGCTTGCTGCGGCCGCCAAGGGAATCATGATTGGTTCACGCCCAGGGGCCCCGAAGGCGTGTTGCAGGTGCCGCATCGGCGCGGAGAATGAATCGGCCCGCCCGCAAGCGCAACAGTGCGGTTGATTTTTTGACAACTTTCACTGCGTCGGTCTTCGCCGGCGGCCATCTGCCGGCCGGCTCGCGGGCTCGCGTCAGGGCGAAAAACCCTTATCCTTCCTTGAGATAGGGGTCGATTTCCTTCGCGATCGTGTCGATCGAAACGTCGCCCACAAGCTTCTTGCCGTTGACGAAGAAAGTCGGCGTGGAGTTGACGCCGAGCTTGTCTACCGCCCGGTCACGCACGGCTTCGATGTCATTCAGCACCGTCTGATTCGTCAGGCAGGCCTTGAACGAGGCGTCGGAGAAGCCGAGTTGTTTGGCGATGTTCTCCATAGGTTCCAGCGGGTGCTCGTTGACCCACTGATCCTGCTTGGCGAACAGCGTCTCCACGACCGCCATGTATTTGTCGCTGCCGCCGTCCTTGGCGGCACAGCGCGCCAGCATGAATGCGGCGGCGGCGACCTTGTCGAACGGAAATTCGCGGAAGATGAAGCGCACTTTGCCGGTGTCGATGTAGCGCTTCTTCAGCTCGGGAAATGTCGTTTCGGAAAAGTGTGCGCAGTGCGGGCAGGTCATCGAGGCGTATTCGATAACGGTCACCGGCGCCTTGGGGGAGCCGAGCACGACTTCGCCGGCAGGGCCGGGTTTTGCCAGTTCGGTCAGGAGCTGGGCGTCAGCGGGCGGCGCCTTGGCCTCGGTCTGGGGAGTCGCGGCCGGGTCGGCGAACGCAAAACGAATGGGCGACAGCAGCACCCCGGAGAGACCTGCTGCGGCGAGGACAAAGGTCCCGCCGAGGGTAAAAAATCTGCGGCGCGTGATCGACAAGGGCTGCTCCTGAACGTAATAGCGCGAGATCGCGGAAAAACCGCCGGTTTCGCTGGGATTTCTGCGGCACCAATGTGGCATTAGCGTGCCCGCGGGCCAAGCCCCTGCGGCACTGCGAACGTTGTAATCCTGGCGGTGGCGACGCCGCTCAACTCTTTTTGATCGCCGCGCCGAGCCGCGCCAGCGCCTGTTTGAGGCCGTCGTCGGCAATGCCCGGCAGCGTCGCCGCGATCCGCGCCGTGGCGGCGGAATCGGCGCCGCGGCGCGCCTTGTGCTCGCCGCGGCGGAGCGGCGCCTGGCGCAGCGCGATGCGCGCCACGCTGCGCCAGCCGACGAAGCGGTTGACGCGCTCGCAGATCACATTGGCAAGGTGCTGAATCTCGATGGCCGCCGGACCCTCGACGCGGAGCACCAGCGTGCCGGGCTCCTGTCCGCCCGACACCGCGGCGGGGGCGGGCCGCTGCCATTGCAGCTTGATCGGCTCGCAGTGCGCCGCGATTTCCGGCCCGACGATTTCGCTCCAGCGCGTCACCAGCTCGGCCGATACGAATCCCTGGCGCGTAAACGCCTGGCCGACGATTTTGCCGGCGACGTCGCGCAGCGGTTTGGCAAAAGAGCGGGCGGCTTGTTTCATGACCTTGTTCCTGGCGCGTAGCTCTGTCATCGCTTGGCGGAGATGGGGTCGGCGATGACCGTAGCAGCGACGGCGGCGCGACAACAGCGTGGCAAGCGCCACGCCGCGGAGTCATTCCCGGAACCCACCGCATTGCTGGCTTGGTACGACCGCCATCGCCGCGCCTTGCCGTGGCGTGCGCCCTCCGGCAAGCGCACCGATCCTTACCGGGTGTGGCTGTCCGAAATCATGCTGCAGCAGACCACCGTCAAGGCGGTCGCGCCGTTCTATGCGCGCTTTCTGGCGCGCTGGCCGGATGTGCAGGCGCTGGCCGCGGCGCCGCTCGACGATATTCTGAAAGCCTGGGCCGGTCTCGGCTATTACGCACGCGCGCGTAACCTCCATGCCTGCGCCCGTGCCGTGGTCGAGCGCCACGGCGGACAATTTCCGCAAGCCGAAAACGAATTGCGGACGCTGCCCGGCATCGGTGCCTACACGGCGGCCGCCATCGCCGCGATCGCTTATGACGCGCCGGCGATGCCGGTCGACGGCAACATCGAGCGCGTCATTGCGCGGCTCTATGCGGTGGAGACGCCGCTGCCTGAGGCCAAGCCCGAGATCGCGAGATTGGCGCGGGCGCTGACGCCGGCGCATCGTTCCGGCGATTTTGCGCAAGCCGCGATGGACCTCGGCGCCACCATCTGCACGCCGAAGCGGCCGGCCTGCGCGCTGTGCCCGTGGAACGACGGTTGCGCGGCGCATCAGCGCGGCGACGCCGAGAGTTTGCCGCAGCGCGCGCCGAAGCGCGAAGGCGCGCTGCGCCGCGGCGCCGCCTTCGTCGCACTGCGCGCCGACGGCTCTCTGCTGGTACGGACGCGGCCCGAACGCGGCCTCCTTGGCGGCATGACCGAAGTGCCGACCACGGATTGGAGCGCGGCGTTCGAGGAGCAAAACGCGCTCGACAGCGCGCCGCGCTTTCCCGCCGGACGAACGGGGCAGGACATTATATGGCGCCGCATTCCCGGGGTCGTGCGGCACGTATTCACGCATTTTCCGCTCGAACTTGCCGTCTACGTCGCCAAACTGCCGGCGCGCACGCGGGCGCCGGCCGGAACGCGCTGGATCGCGCCGCAAGATATCGCGGGCGAAGCGCTCCCGAGCCTGATGCGCAAGGTGCTTGCCCATGGCCGGGTGGTCGACTGAATATACATGGAAGCAAAATATATGTGGAAGCAAACCGGGAAGGATCAGCAATGAAAATCGAACGTCATGAGTCTGGGCCGCGCATGAGCAAGGCTGTCGTACACGGCGATACCGTTTATCTCGCCGGCATCGTCGCCGACGCGCCCAAGGGCAAGAGCATGGGTGATCAGACCAAGAGCATCCTCTCCCAGATCGACGGCTTTCTGGCGAAGGCCGGCACCGACAAGAGCAAGCTTCTCTCCGCCAATATCTGGATCACCGACATGGCGAATTTCGCCGAGATGAATGCGGTGTGGGATGCCTGGGTGTCGCCCGGCAACACGCCCGCGCGCGCCACGGTCGAAGCCGGGCTCGCCTCGCCCGACTACAAGGTCGAGATCATGGTAGTGGCGGCGCGATGACGGCGCTGCCCGGCATCCTCGCGATTTTCAACGATTGCCGCGCCGGGCGCGAAGCCGAATTCGAAGCCTGGTTCCAGGGCGAGCATCTGCTCGAGCGGCTCGCCGTGCCGGGGTTTTTGTTCGGCCGCCGGCACAGGGCGATCTCGGGTACCGCGGGCTATTTCAATTACTACCTCGTCGAAACGCCCGATGTGCTCACCTCGAAGCCTTATCTCGAACGGCTCGATCATCCGACGCCGATGACACGCACGATCATGTCGGAGGTGTTCGTCAACATGAACCGCACGGTATGCCGGCGCGTCGCGCGCCGCGGCGGCTTTCGCGGCGCGTTTACCGTCACCGCCCGGTTCAGCCGGCCGCCCGACGAGGCGATGCTGTCGGGGATGCTGGAGAAACTGACGGCGGATACGGCGGTAGCGGGCGGCGAAATATGGATCGCGCTCGATCCCGCCGGCATGCCGGTGTCGATGGAAGAGAAACTGCGCGGCGGCGACAAGAAGATTGCCGGCGCGCTGATGATTGATACGCTGTATCAGGACGACGCGGAAACCGTCGGCGCGCAATTGGCAAAGCAGTTTCCGGACGCTGATGTTGGGGTTTTTCGCGTGCTCTGTCAGATCGGGAGAGGTGATTTATGAAAACGCTGCTGCCGTTGGCGGAGGCTGTTGCGCTGCGACTGATCACGCGGCGCGAGACGATCGCGATTGCGGAATCCTCGACCGGCGGGTTGATCTCGGCGGCACTGCTGGCCGTGCCCGGCGCCTCGGCGTATTTCCTCGGTGGCGCCGTCGTCTACACGAAAGCCGCGCGAGCGGCGCTGCTAGGCATTCACGACGCCGACATGAAGGGCTTGCGGCCGTCGACCGAGGCCTATGCGCTGCTGTTGGCGCGGCGCGTGCGCGAGCGGCACGGCGCCACCTGGGGCGTCGGCGAGACCGGCGCGGCGGGGCCGAGCGGCAACCGCTACGGCGACCCCGCCGGCCATAGCTGCATTGCGATCGTTGGCCCCGCCGAGCGCGCGGTGACGCTGCGTACCGGCAGTGATGACCGGATGTCGAACATGGACGCGTTCGCCAAACGCGCATTCGAGCTGCTCGGCGATATTTTTCCGGGTACATAAGCGGCTGCAGTGGGGAGAAGATCAGTGGCCCGCAAGCAACGCGCCCGGCCGCATCGCCGTGCCAAAGCCAAAGCCAAAACCAAAACCAAAACCAAAACCGCGCAGACACGCCGTCCGCCCGAAGCCGCGCTGGCGGAGCTGAAAGCGCGCTTCCGCGAGATCAGCGATCTTTATTCGTCCTGCTCGGTGCTGAATTGGGATCAGGCCACCTACATGCCGCCCGGCGGCGCCGACGCGCGCGGCCGGCAGGTGGCGATGCTTGCGCAGTTGGCGCACGAGCGGCTGGTTGCGCCCGCCATGGGCAGACTGATCGAGGCGCTGGTCCCCTACAGCGACGGCCTGCCGCACGACAGCGACGATGCCGGCGTCATCCGCACGGCGCTGCGCGACTACGAGAAGGCCATCAAGGTGCCGGCGGACTACGTCGCGCGGGCGAGCGCGCACAGTTCGGCATCGTACCAGGCCTGGACGCAGGCGCGGCCGGCGAACGATTTCAAGCGGATGGTGCCGTATCTGGAAAAAACGCTCGACTTGAGTCGCGAATACTCGGAGTTTTTTGCTCCGTATGCGCACATTGCCGATCCGCATATCGACAACGCCGACGAGGGCATGACCACCGCGGCAATCCGCAAACTGTTCGGCGAACTCAAGCGCGGGCTCGTGCCGCTGTTGGATGCGATCTGCGCGCAGCCCGAGGTGGATGATAGCTGCATTCGCCGGGATTTTCCGCAGTCCGAGCAATTGGAATTCGCCAAGCTTGCCGCCGAGAGGATCGGCTATGATTTCGAGCGCGGCCGGCTCGATCTCACCCGCCATCCGTTCTGCACGACGTTTTCCGAAGGCGACGTACGGATCACGACTCGCGTCAATGAGAACGACCTCGGCGACGCGCTGTTCTCGACGCTACACGAGTCCGGCCACGCCATGTACGAACAAGGCGTCGATCGTGCGCTTGCGGCGACACCGGCGGGCCACGGCGTGTCGGCGGGTGTGCATGAGAGCCAGTCGCGGCTTTGGGAAAACATCGTCGCGCGCAGCCGCGGCTTCTGGGAGTATTTTTATCCGGCGCTGCAGCGGCGCTTTCCCGGTCAGCTCTCCGGCGTGCCGCTCGGTTCTTTTGATCGCGCCATCAACAAGGTGGCGCGCTCGTTGATCCGCACCGACGCCGACGAGGTCTCCTATAATCTGCATATCATGCTGCGGTTCGATCTCGAGCTGAAATTGCTTGAGGGCAAGCTCACTGCCAAAGATCTGCCCGAGGCATGGCGCGCGGCAATGCAGACCGATCTCGGCATCGCGCCGACCGACGATCGCGACGGCTGCCTGCAGGACGTGCATTGGTATTCCGGCGCGGTCGGCGGCGCGTTCCAGAGCTACACGATCGGCAACATCCTGGCGGCGCAGTTTTTCGCCGCTGCGCTAAAGACACATCCGGAAATTCCAGCCGAAATCGCGCGCGGCGAGTTCGGCACGCTCCACGGCTGGCTGCGCGACAACATCTATCGGCACGGCGCGAAATTTCCGCCGCAGGAGCTTATCAAGCGCACAACCGGTGCGGCGCTGAACATGAAGCCCTATCTCGGTTACCTGCGCGAGAAATACGGCGCGCTGTACGGGCTGTCCCGATAAGCGAACGCAGAAGGCTTGATCCTGAAAGCGTATCCCTGATCTGTTGTCCGGCGAATTTCAGATCGTCGAGGCGGCCTGGCCATTGTGAAATTCCGAGGCTTTTTACAACGCGACTTCTACTGTCAGCTGCAACGGTCAATTGACCGGCACGGTAAACGCGGCGCAGGCGGGGCAACTGACCGCAACGGTAAGCGGCGGTGCCAGCAATACCCAGACGGTCACTCTGATCGGAAACAACGTGATCGGCTATCAATGGTACATGGTCTGCTGGGAGAATGGCGTCCCGGTGAGGCCGCGTATCGACGATTTCCAGGTGAGTTCAAATCCGAAGCGGCCGGCGAGTTGCCTGAACCCGCAACAAAGCCAAGCGCAGAAGAAATAAAACTCGGTCGGGTTTTCTTCGGAAAGCGGGTGGCTACCCTCGGATCAAGTCCGAGGGCGGGCATTTTGCGGAGAATGGCCTAATAGCTGTTCCCCCAGCCTTGCGGCTGCACCGGCTGCTGCCGAGCGTAGGGCTGGCGGCCTGGCCGGCGTGCATTCGCGGGCTGGGAGTCGCCGCCGAACCAGCTGTTGAAGCCGCCGAAGAAATTGTTGCCCCAACCGTTGTCGTTATCGCGGCGCGCGATGCGCATGTCGGGCGAGCGCGCGCGGTTGAGGAAGCCGCCTTGCGGCTGGTTGTTCAGCACCACGACGAATTCGGTGCGATAGTTGGTTTCGCTGCTCAGCGGCTCGTCCGAGATGGTGATCGAAGACCGCGGCAACGCGGTGGGCGCGATATGATCGAGCACTTCCTTCGGGATCGTGATGCGGGCGAGCGCATCCTTGGCATTGTCGCCGCCGTCGATCGTGACTTCGGTCCAGCGCAGCCCGCCGCTATTGGCAAACGCCACCGCCGTGAAGATGTGCGTGCCGATCGGCTTGTCGGGGTCCTTGATCGTGACCGGGAATTCGAGGCTCGTGTCGTACATCTCGCCGCCGTCCGGGATGCGCTTGTGCGTGTCGCGCCGCACGTAAAGCTTCTGCGTGGCGCGGCTGATGAAGATGGAGACCGGCTCGAGTGCGAGCTGCGCGTCGAGCGCCGCCTTGGCGGCGGCCGCCCGTTTGGCCTCGGCCGTCTTCGCGGCGTCCTGCGCCGTCAGGGCCGCGGCAAGCTTCGGATTCGTCTTGGCGGCGTCGATCTGGGTTTGCAGTTCAGCGACCTTGGCGGCGGCCTTCTGCTTGAGATCCTCGTCGCGGGCCTTAGCCTGGTCCGACTTCGCCGCGGCGAGCACTTTCGTCGCATAGGCGAGCGCGGCGTCGGCGCGTTTCTTGGCGTATTCAAGCTTGCGAAGCGACGCCGTGAGCGCCGCCGCCTCGCGCACCGCCTTCACCGCAGCGGCTTTCGCGGCCGCGGCCGTCTTGGTCGCCTCGTCGGCCTCGCCGTTCAGCTTTGCGGCGCGTTCCGGCACGGCGTTGATCGCCTCCTGCTTGGGCACAAGCAGCGCCGGATCGGAAAACGCGACCGGCTCCACGTCGGTCGGCGAGATGATCACCCGCATACCCATCGGCACCTTGTCGAACATCTTCCCGGCGAAGTCGTACGGCATGCGTACGCAACCGTGCGAGGCCGCATAGCCGGGCAGGGGCCCGCCGTGCAGCGCGATGCCGTTCCAGGTGATGCGCAGCATGTTGGGCATCCAGGCATCGTCATACAGGCTCGAATGGTGGTCCTTGTTCTTCTCCACGACCGCGAAGAGGCCGGCCGGCGTCTCGCGTCCGGTCGTGCCGCTCGACACCGGTGCGCGGTAGATCCAGCCGTCGGCATCGTAGAAAGTCACCTGCTGGCTCTTGATCGACACGATGGCCATGATCGGCTCGCCTGCCGCGCGCGGGGCCGTCGCCTCGGTGGGGCGCGCCGGACGCGCGTGCCGGGCGGCCGCGTCGGCCGGCGGCGCGGCGATCACCGCCATCGCGATCATGCTCGCGAGCGTCACCACGGCGGCAGGCGCCCAGCGCCGCGACGCATTGGCTTGTGCGTACAAACCCGCATCGCGGATGGGCTGCGCCGACGTCAATCGATTTGTCATGCCATTCCTCGGTTGAACCAACATTGCCCGGATGAGTCACAAACCCGACAGATAGTAGCGAACTTAATCACCCGCCGAAAGCGCCGGCCGGCATTGCGTCGCCTGCAATCCGTACCTGGCGCCTTGAATTTTGGCGCCCTGAAGGCTGGCACCCGGGCTGCGTTCTCAGCCGGCCGCCATCTCAGCGCGCACCTGCGCGCGCAGCGTGTCGATGACCGTCAGGCCGCGCGATGTTTCGAGGTGCCAGAAGGTCCAGCCGTTGCAAGCTTCGAGCCCTTGCGCCAGCGCGCCGATGCGGTGGATCGAACCGACTGCTTCGCCCAGCGCCAACGCGCCGTCGGCCCGCACCAGGGCGCGGTGGCGGCGTTTGGCGTCGACCAGCTTGATGCCCGGCGAAACGAGGCCGCGCTCGATCAGTGCCGCGAACGGCACGCGCGGCGCCTCGCGTGCGGTCATGAAGCTTGCCAGCGCCGGCTCGTCGAGCGGCTCGACGGCCTCGATTCGCGCCCGCGCGGCCGCGGCGTAGCCGGAATCGCGTTCGACGCCGATGAAATTGCGATGCAGACGCCGCGCCACCGCTCCGGTCGTGCCGGTGCCGCAGAACGGGTCGAGCACGACGTCATCCGGCCGTGACGCGGCAAGGATGACGCGGGCGAGCAACGCCTCCGGCTTCTGCGTCGGGTGCAGCTTTTTGCCGTCGAGGCCCTTGAGCCGCTCTTCGCCGGTACATAACGGGATGAACCAGTCGGAACGCATCTGGATATCTTCGTTGCCGGCCTTGAGCGCGTCGTAATTGAACGTGTAGTCGCGTTTTTGCGCACCGCGCGCCGCCCAGATCAGCGTCTCGTGCGCATTGGTGAAGCGGCGGCCGCGGAAATTCGGCATCGGATTGGATTTGCGCCAGACGATGTCGTTGAGAATCCAGAAGCCGAGGTCCTGCAGAATCGTGCCGACCCGGAAAATGTTGTGATAGGAGCCGATCACCCACAGCGTGGCGTTCGGCTTCATCACCCGCCGGCACGCCGTCAGCCAGGCGCGGGTGAAATCGTCGTAGGCGGCGAAACTGGAAAACTTGTCCCAGTCATCGTCGACCGCATCGACGTGCGAATCGTCGGGGCGTTTGAGGTCGCCGGCAAGCTGCAGATTGTAGGGCGGATCGGCGAACACCATATCGGCGGACGCCGGCGGCAATTTCGTCATCTCGGCAACGCAATCGCCGACGACGATGCGCGCTGACGGCGCCGACTCAAAACTCACGCGGGGCGTCCTACTGGACGCCCCGCGACGCGACACAACCATGACTCAGAACTCTGACTCAGGCGACGCGGGCCGGCGACGCGGGACCTACAACCGACAAACAACAAGATGCCCTGCCAAGGTAAAAAACGGCTTAATCGCGACAACATTCGACTAGGCAATAAATGCCTGGAAATATTTGGTTAACATCAGTTCGACGCGCACCGATTGCGCGGCTACAATACGGACAAAGATTGCGGCGCGAGCGCCGGCACTCGACAGGAGAATAAGGCATGCGTACCGACGATTTCCGGCCCAGCGACAACGTTGAAGACGATCGCGCGGGCAGCGTTGGCAGCGGCATCGGAATGCCGGGCGGCCGCGGCGGACTCGGCATCGGCACGATCGTCATCATCGGATTGATCAGCTGGTATTTCGGCATCGATCCGAGCGTGCTGCTTAACGGGGCGCAGATTCTCACCGGCGGCGCACCGGTGACGCAGCAGGGTGGCCGCGCGCCGCCGGTCACCGCCGGCACGCCGACCGACCCGACCGGGCGATTCGTTGCGCTGGTGCTCGGCGACACCGAGGACCGCTGGAGCGAAATCTTCACCGCCTCGGGCCGCACCTATCATCCGCCCAAGCTGCGCCTGTTCCGCGGCGCCGAGCCGGGCGGCTGCGGCCTGGCGCAGTCGGCGATGGGGCCGTTCTATTGCCCGCTCGACCAGCGCATCTATCTCGACACGGCATTTTTCTCCGATTTGCAGAACAGGTTCGGCGGCTGCACCGACAGCAAGGCCTGCCAGTTCTCGGAAGCCTACGTGATCGCCCATGAGGTCGGTCATCACGTGCAGGACGAGTTGGGGACGCTGGGGAAGGCGACCAGCGCCCAGAAAGCGGCGTCGAGTCAGGTTCAGGCCAACGCGATTCAGGTCCGCATCGAATTGCAGGCCGACTGCCTCGCCGGCGTGTGGGCGAACCGCGCCCAGCAGAAGCACCATTTCCTCGATCCGGGCGATGTCGACCAGGCGCTGCAGACCGCGTCCGCCATCGGCGACGACCGCCTGCAAAAGAAGGCGCAGGGCTACGCGGTGCCGGATTCGTTCACTCACGGCACGTCCGAGCAGCGCAAGCGCTGGTTCTCGAACGGCTTCAAGAACGGCGACGTGGCGGCCTGCAATACGTTCTCGGCGAGCTCGCTCTGACGGGGGGGCGCCGCCCTATTTGCAGCGGACCGTCCGCCGCCGTAATCTGCCTTGAGAAAGCGCAAACCATGCCAGGAATTGACGAAACCAAACGCTTCGTGCCGCTCAAGATCGCGGTGCTGACGATCTCCGACACGCGCTCGATCAAGGATGACAAGTCCGGCGCGGTGCTGACGCAGCGCATCGTCGCCGCCGGTCATCTCGTCGCCGAGCGCAGCATCGTCACCGACGAGATCGAGGCGATCCGCGCCCGCGTCAAAGCCTGGATCGAAGATCCGGTGATCGATGTCGTCATCACCACCGGCGGCACCGGCTTTACCGGCCGCGACGTCACGCCGGAGGCGGTCGAGCCGCTGTTCGAGAAAAAGATGGATGCGTTCTCGGCGCTGTTTCTGGTGATAAGTTTTCCGAAGATCGGCACCTCGGCGATCCAGTCGCGCGCCACCGCCGGCGTCGCCAATTCGACCTATATTTTCTGCCTGCCGGGTTCGCCCGGCGCCTGCAAGGACGCCTGGGACGAAATTCTCGTGCACCAGCTCGACTACCGCTACGGGCCGTGCAATTTCGTCGAGATCATGCCGCGCCTCGACGAGCACCTGCGCCGGCCGAAGGCCAAAGGCGCGACGGCTTAGTTGTGAGCACAGACAAAGCAGAGAAGAAGCACACCGGGGAGTAGAAGCCATGATGATTGACATGCACGCGCATTGGAAACCCTCCGAGGTCGCTGACGCCTTACGGGCGCGCACACGGGAGCCGCGCATCGTTCGTGGAACAGATGGAGCCGAGGTGCTGAAGGCGCCGCGCATGGCCGATACCGCGCTGGCCGACGCGTTCAATGAAGCCGTGGTGGAATTGGCGCGCATGGACCGGCAGGACGTTGCGGTCAGCGTCCTGTCGGTGCTGGGCTCGTTCTGCTGGATCGAGGCGCAGCCGGTCGACGAGGCACTGCCGCTGTGCCGGAAGGTGAATGATGGGCTGGCGGCGATCTGTGCGCGGCATCCCGGCCGGTTCGCGGCGTTTGCGGCATTGCCGTTGACCGATCTGGCGGCGGCCGCGGCGGAGTTCGAGCGGGTGATGGGGCTGCCGGGGATGATCGGAGCGCAGTTGCCCGGCAACTTGTTCTTGACGCGAGAAAACGCGGAAGCCGCGCGGCCGCTGCTGGCGGTGGCCCATCGCCACAAGGCTGTCGTGTTCATTCATCACGGGCCGCGGCCGGGCGATGCGTTCCCCAAATTCACCGGCGGGACTGACAATGCGCGACGGCGCAACGGCACGCTGGATATGCAGGCCAGTCTGTCGTCGGTGATGGTGACGCTGTGCCTGACCGATCTTCTGGCGGATTACCCCGATGCGACTGTCGTGGTGCACAATCTGGGCGGCAACATCCCCTATGAGGTCGAGCGGATGGATCATCGCTGCCTGCTCGACACGCCCGATGAAGAATTGCCTTCCGCCCGGTTTCGCCGGGCCGCTACGGTGTATGTCGACTGCAACTCCTTCGGGCCGCGGGCGATCGAGGCGGCGGTGCGGCTCTACGGCGCCGAACGGATCGTATGCGGCACGGACGGCAGCGCGTTCGGCGTCGACTGGACGCGCAAGGCGCTGGACGAGGCCGACGTCGGCGCACAGGCGCGCGAGGCGATCCTGCATCGCAACGCCGCAGCCCTCATCGCGCGCGCCGGAGCGGGCGCGGTTGCAGCGAAGGTAGCCGCCTGACGGCGGCTTCCGTCAGCGCAGATTGCGAGAGGATTCACGCGGGTCAGTGGGCTCACAGTGACGTTTACAACTCCAAATCCCAGTACTCGCTGACGACCGGTTTGCCGAAACTTACCCGCTCCTCGCTGCTCGTGAGCCTGAAGCCTGCCTTCTGATAAATGTGCCGCGCCGCGGTCAGCACGCTGTGCGTCCACAGCGTGATTTTTTTGTAGCCGGCGCGCCGCGCAAAGCGGATGCATTCATCGACCAGGCGCGCGCCGAGCTTAAGCCCGCGCGCCTTGGGATCGACGATGAGCAGGCGGATGCGCGCGACGGCGGCCGAGTCCGCGACCAGAAAAACGCAGCCGACGTTTTCGCCGTCCATCTCGGCGATCCAGCAGCGCTCGCGCTTGGGGTCGTTCCTGTTGGCCGGATCGTTCTTGTTGGCCGGGTCGTTCTTGTTGGCGAAGTCGGCGACGATTTGCGCGCAGACGCCTTCAAACGGTTCGATCCAGTCGTATTCCTGCGCGTAAAGTTCGGCGTGGCGCTTGACGATCCAGCCGAAATCGCCGGGCCGCGGCGCGCGCAGCGTGTAAGTGCGTTCAGGTGAAGGCGCCGCCGCTTCGCCGCCGAGCAGCGTCTGGATCGTATTCATCGCTCCGATCAGCCGGGACTGATCGTGCGGCGAGAGCTTGCCAAGCATTGCGCCGATATCGTGCTGCGAGCGCCGTTCGAGCGGTGCATAGGCCTGCCGGCCGCGCGCGGTGAGCGCCAGGTGGCTTTGCCGGGCGTCGTGCGGCGACGCCGTGCGCCGGATCAGCCCGCGCTTTTCGAACGTGCGCAGCACGCGCGACAGATAACCGGCATCGAGATCGAGCGCGCGGCCGATATCGCTGGCGGTGGTTGCGCCCTCGCCGCGCGCGATCTCGTAGAGCACGCGCGCTTCGGCAAGCGAGTAGGAACTGCCGAGGAAATTCCGGCGCAGCACGCCGATCTGCCGCGTGTAGAAGCGGTTGAAGCGGCGCGCCGCGCCGATATGCGCGTCGTCGGCGCTGCGTTTGCCGGTTTCGGCGGTGCTCCGCTGGAGAACGTCCATGCGGCAAGGTTCGCGCGGATAGTTGACTTAGTCAAGTATCATGGTCGCGCTGGCCGCAAGCGTTGCGAGGCGCCGTCGCCCGATGCGGCGGATGAAGTCGCGTTCCGGGTCGGCAGCATCTTCGGGGTGGCCGCCGAGCGAATCATAGAATTGCCGGGCGATGAGCACGCCTTGATCGGCGCCGGGCAGGGCGCCGAGCGCGGCTGCGAGCAGCGTCCACACGTCGCGCAGCGTCGCTTGTCCCGCCGAGGCGCGCCGAAACACCGCGGCCCGATCCGGCGAAGATCGCTCCACGAACCGCCTGGCTTCGCCGATCCAGCCCGCGTCGAGCACGATGCCGGGCCGCATGAACAAGAGAAAAGGCGAACGCGCCGTCGCGGCGGCGGCTTTCAAACGCCGGCCGAGCGGTCCCTCCACGGTCATGAAGGTGCAGCCCGCCGCATCGGCAACAATCGCGGTGCCGTCGCGCGAGCCGCCGTCGGCGACGATCGCCTCGCTCACCAGACCATCGACCGCCCCCGGCACCAGCGCGGCCAGGGTCCGCGCCAATGGAAACTCGCAATCGAGGGTGGCGATGACAACGCTGATCATTGGCTGTGAGCTTGCGCACTAAGGTGCTGCTGTCTGGAAATAATGGTTCTCACGTCTTCAGGAAATGACACGCAAAGATTTCAGGCGCGAGAAGTCGCGGTCATGCGTCACCAGTGCCGCGGCATTGATCGCAAGCGCGCTTGCCGCCTGGATAGCATCGGGCAGATCGAGGCGCAGCGAGGCGCGCAATCGCGCGGCGTTTTCAGCAATCTCAAAGGTAAGATCGACAAGTTGCCATGATTCGAGAATGGTGCGGAACTGCCGAGCAAGCGCTTCTTTGCGAGCCTTGAGGGGACCCGTCAGCACCTCGGCGATGGTAATGCCGGTCACTGCGAAACGCAGGCGCCCTGCCGCTTGCGCGGCAAAGAGCGACGTATAGCGCGGGCCAAATCGCGGGTGCGCTTCCACGACGTAAATGATGGGGGCGGAATCGAGCAGCAGCACTGCCTGATCCGGAAGGTCCTCGAATTCTAGCGGGTCCATTCGGCGCGTAATTTGCGCAGGGTACGCGTACTGTCCTTGCCCCACAGCCCTCGTCCTAAGCCGGCGAGAGGCAACAGCGACTTTTGCTGCGTGCTTGAGGCGTATGCCTCAATAGGAATCAGGGCCGCGATCGCACGTCCATGCCTGGTAATGATCGTCGCCTCGCCTTGTTCAGCCGCGTCGAGAAGATCAGGCAGCTGATTTCGCGCTTCCTCGGCGCCCTTGCGTTGGGTTTCGCTCATGCATGGACTGTACGGTCCTGTACAGGAAAGCTCAAGTGCGATCATCCGTGTCCATCACGCGAAATTGTTCTTGTTTTGTTCTAAGTATGCGCCTATCTTCCACCCCATGAGCCCTTCGTCCGCTTTGAAACGCCCGCCGGCGCCGGAGCCCTCCGCGCCGGCGGGCGGGTTGGGAACCGCCGTCGAGCGCGAGCGCCGCCGCGGCCGCGGAACCGTGTCGAATGCCACCGGCCGCTATGAGCCGCTGGCGCGGGTCGCCTTCGACGACGGCTGGCAGGGCCTCGACGAACTGCCGCCCTTCAAGACCAGCGTCAGTGTCGACGCGACGCGCAAGATCATCGCGCGGAACGACTCGCCGGACATTTCCTTCGACCGCTCGATCAACCCCTATCGCGGCTGCGAGCACGGCTGCGTCTATTGTTTCGCGCGGCCGACGCACGCCTATCTCGGACTGTCGCCCGGGCTCGATTTTGAATCCAAGCTGTTCGTGAAGCCGAACGCGCCGGAGCTTCTGGAGCGCGAGTTGTCGGCGCCCGGTTACGTCCCGAAAATCATGGCGATCGGCACCAACACCGACCCCTATCAGCCGATCGAACGGCGCTACAAGATCATGCGCGGCATTCTCGAAGTGCTGGAGCGCGCCGGCCATCCGGTTGGCATCGTCACCAAATCCACGCTGGTGCTGCGCGACCTCGACATTCTGGCGCGCATGGCGGAGCGCAATCTGGTGAAGGTGGCGGTCTCGGTTACCTCGCTCGATGCGAAGCTGTCGCGCACCATGGAGCCGCGCGCGCCGACGCCGCCGCGCCGGCTTGAAACGCTGCGGCAACTGGTCAGCGCCGGAATTCCAACCTCCGCCATGGTGGCGCCCGTCATCCCGGCGGTCAACGACGACGAGATCGAGCGTATCCTTGAAGCAGTCGCGGCGGCCGGCGTGCGCAACGCCGGCTATGTGCTGTTGCGCCTGCCGCTTGAAGTGCGCGATCTGTTTCGCGAGTGGCTCCTTGAGAATTATCCCGACCGCTATCGCCACGTGTTCAAGCTCGTGCGCGACACCCGCGGCGGCAAGGACTACGACTCGACGTTTGGCAAACGCATGAGCGGCTCCGGCCCGATCGCCTGGATGATCGGCCGGCGTTTCGAGGTGGCGTGCGAACGGCTCGGCTTCAACAAGACCAGCGTGCGGACCACGACCGAGCATTTCCGCGCACCGCGCCCGCGTTCGCAGCAACTGGACTTGTTTTAGACAGTCGCGAAACGGGCCGCCTTCCGTCGATCTCTCTCTGCTGTGCGAGCACCCGGGGTTCATTACCTCACTGCGAACGTTTTCAGCATCGCGTTCGGGGGCACAACGACATGAGAGCCGCCGGCCTCGACTTTGCACTTTGACCCAACTGCGACATCGTGCCTAGGCGTCGGAACGCTAGCCCTCTTTCAAATCCTCATTTCTGGCCGATACGATCCATGTGGGGCTAGTTCGGACGTTACCCTCGTGGTTCATTAGTTCTCGCTTGGCGTAGTGGCCCTTTAGAACTTGGAAATGCAGTCCATGGAATCGACTCCCCCTCCGGTCGACCAGATGCGCTCACTGCTGGCGGGCCATATCGTTGCCCAGTGCTTGTATTCGCTTGCATCGCTGGGCATTCCCGATTTGATCACCAGAGGACACGTTACTATTGGCGACCTCGCAGCTAAAACCGGGACGCACGAACACTCTTTGCATCGGATGCTGCGCACCTTGGCCAGCTTGGGCGTTTTGACAGAACCTTTAGAAGGGCAGTTCGGCCTCACACCTCTCGGTGCGACCTTACGAAGTGATTCTCCCGACTCCCTTCGCGACCAGGCCCTCTTTGAGACTTCTCCAAGCGTGTGGGCGACCTTGGGACATTTTGGGGACAGCCTGCGTGACGGCCAGCCCTCATTCGCTTTGGTCAACCAAAGTCCGTTGTTCCAATATCTGGGCGAACATCCGGAAACCGGCAGTGCGTTCAATCGGTTCATGACGATGCAATCGAAATTGCAAAACGCAGCGATCATCGCAAATTACGACTTTTCGGGAGTACAGATCGTTGTTGACTTGGGTGGCGGTCACGGCGCAACGCTCGCGGCCATTCTAGAAACACAACCAAAGCTCCGCGGCGTATTGATTGATCTACCGGAGGTCATCTCAAACGCATCTGTCCTAGTGACGTCGAAATTCGCTAACCGCTGCCGAGTCATCGGAGGTGATGTGCTCGGCAGCATCACCACGAGCGGCGACATTTTTATAATCAAGCGCGTGATGATGGGCTTTTCCGATGAAAACGCCAGGAAGGTCTTGCGCAACTGTCGCGCCGCCATGAACCCGCAGAGCAAGGTGCTCGTGATCGATCCTATGCTGCCTGATGGCGCGGAGCCGCATTACAATCGTCTGACTGACTTGTTGATGATGGCCGTGCCCGGTGGACGCTGCCGGACCGAGGCGGAATTTCGAAAGCTAATCGCCGATGCAGGGATGTTCGTGACTCGCGTTATCGACACGGGTACATCGAATTTTATCCTAGAAGCCCGTCCGAATTGACGCGATTGGCGCAACACCGACATCGCAATTCGGCAGCGAATGGACCCTCAGCGGAAATTAGGTCGATGCGGTGTGGCTCACGATGCGACGGCGCAATAGATGGCCCAAAATTACGCTGTCGCCACGCAATTCATGATTGGCCCCGAACGTCGTTTGACGCGATGCAGCGACGCCGACGCTATTGGATGGCAAGCGGAAGTGGACGCTGCACGCTCAAACCTACGCGCCTGACCCTAGGCGACCTTGAGCCGCGTCGGCTTCGAAATCAGCTTCATACCGGGATACCCTCAAAGACCGAAAAGAAACTGTTTTTAATCGGCACGACGCGCTCCAGGGAAGAACCGGCGCCGCGCATGAGTATGTCGTAATCAGATTTGGTCCGCTCCTTAACTGTCGGCTCAATATCGAACACTGCTCCCCTGGTCTTTTCGTGGACAGAAAGAATTGCAGCGATAATGTGCCCCTGTCCGCCGCCGACGTCGATAAGATTACGGAAGCGCCCAAAGGGATATGCGCGTGTTGCTCTAGAAACGATGGACCTGCGCGAGCTTGAAGCGAGCTTACTATTAGAAGCCGCCGCCAAGCTTCAGGCCGTGCTGGATGAATGGGTGCAGAAGCCGCCGCAGGCGTTGTCGAACGCGCTGTTGTTTAGTCGCCGACTCTGGATCATATTTATTGACGCCGTCATCCGCGACGACAACAAACTGTCGATCTCGGTCCGTCAGAATATCCTGAATTTGGGCATCTTCTTAATGGCTGAGACCTTTTCTCTCATGACCGTGCCGAAACAGGACCATCTGGCAAATGGTTTTCGGATCAATCGCGCCATCGCTGCTGGTCCTCCCCCTGAAAAGTGGTCCGACTTGAAGTATGTCTGGTTGGCATCAAGGAGGACTGCAATGCCGAGGAAGAAATACACACCTGAAGAGATTGTCGCGAAGCTGCGGCAGGTCGATGTGCTGGTCTCGCAGGGCCAGCATACTGCTGACGCGATCCGGCAGATTGGCGTGAGCGAGGTCACCTATTATCGGTGGCGGCAGGAGTACGGCGGGCTGAAGACCGACCAGGTAAAGCGCCTTAAGGAGCTCGAGCAGGAGAATACCCGTCTGCGCCGGGCAATCTCGGACCTGACGCTGGACAAGCTCATTCTGCAGGAGGCCGCCCGGGGAAACTTCTAAGCCCCGCGCGTCGCCGCGCCTGTATCGAGCAGGTCAGAGAAGCCATGCATGTCTCCGAGCGTCGCGCCTGTGCGGCGCTCGGGCAGCACCGCTCGACGCAGCGCAAGATACCGCGGGGCCGTGCAGACGAAGAGCGGCTCACCGCCGATGTCATCGAACTTGCCCGGCAATATGGCCGCTACGGCTATCGCAAGATCGCTGGGTTGCTGGAGCAGGCGGGCTGGCTCGTCAACGACAAGCGGATCGAGCGGATCTGGCGACGCGAGGGGCTGAAGGTCCCCGACAAACAACCCAAGCGCGGCAAGCTGTGGCTGGCGGACGGATCCTGCATCCGGCTGCGTCCCGAGCACCGCAATCACGTCTGGTCCTACGACTTTGTCGAGGACCGCACCCACGATGGACGGAAATATCGAATGCTCAACGTGATCGACGAGTTCAGCCACGAATGCCTGGCGATCCGGGTTGCCCGCAAGCTCAAGGCTATCGATGTGATCGATGTGCTGTCCGATCTCTTCATCCTGCGCGGTATTCCTGGTCACATCCGTTCCGACAACGGACCAGAGTTCGTGGCCAAGGCTGTGCAGGAGTGGATCACGGCGGTCGGCGCGAAGACGGCCTACATCGCGCCGGGCAGCCCTTGGGAGAACGGCTACGTCGAGAGCTTCAACGCGCGGCTGCGCGATGAACTGCTCGATGGTGAAATCTTCTACACGCTGCGGGAAGCCCAGATCATCATTGAAAGTTGGCGGCGCCACTACAACACGATCAGACCACATGAATCGCTAGGCTATAAGCCACCAGCACCCGAGGTGTTCGTGCCAGCATTCGCCGCGTGGCCGGCTGCGCTACGTCGACCGGCTCCGCCGGCCACACTCTCTCTGGCGCAACGGCCAACGCTAAACTAACATTCCACCTGGACCACTCAGTGGGGGCCGATCACGTCATCCGCGACGACAACAAACTGTCGATCTCGGTCCGTCAGAATATCCTGAATTTGGGCATCTTCTTAATGGCTGAGACCTTTTCTCTCATGACCGTGCCGAAACAGGACCATCTGGCAAATCGTTTTCGGATCAATCGCGCCATCGCTGCCGGGCTCGGCAGCAAGGCTGGTAAAGGTCAGACGCAGCGCGCCGCGTAGCGGGGACTTTCAGGAACTTCCAATTCGGCCGGTGTTTCGGTCCACTACGGAGCTGGAATTATAACGCACGTCTCGCAGCCCCTGCGCCAAGCGCGTAGGGCGCAGAGAGCCGCCGCGGAACGGATCACGCCACCGATCGGCGTCGCCGCACTATGCCGAGCCGCTCCTTAAGGCAGTCACAGCGAACCGGCGGCAGCACACTGCAGATGAAAGCGGGCTTGGGAAGTTGGGTACGAGGTCGTGGACGCGCAATTTTCCCTGAAGGAACGGAGACTTGAAGCGAACGTTAGCCCCTGCCGCCCGGAGCGGGTAGCGGTCTACAAGGACTGGTTTATGGGGCGTACCTATTCCGACCGGAGAGAAGTCGTGCTTGTTGTTGAGGATGAGAGCCTTATACGAGCGAGCGCTGTGGATATGGTTGAACAGGCGGGCTTCGAAGCGATCGCGGCATCCAACGCCGACGAAGCGATCCGGATATTGGAGAGCCGCAATGACATACGCGCGGTGTTCACCGACGTGCAAATGCCGGGCTCAATAGATGGCCTGAAGCTGGCACAGGTCGTGAAAAACCGATGGCCCCCTGTAGCCCTCATCGTAACCTCGGGGCGGATGACGGTTCCTGAAAGTGAACTTCCAAACGGCGGACGTTTTCTCGGCAAGCCTTACCGGCCCTCGGAACTCGAAACGATGCTCCGCGAGGTTCTGGCGTAAGGATCCCGGCCGTGGCCTTTCGCCGTCGACCGCCTGCCCAGGTTCCACATCCGGAGATGGCATATTGGCCCCTGGAACATCACTTCTGCGGCGCCGCCGGGGGATGAAATTTTGATGCAGGAGGCTATATTGGCGGCGCGGGGCGGGGTAGCCTCAATCACCATAAGGCGGATCGATGGTCACCGTTGTGTCCTTCCAGCCGAGCACGCGTGAGTTCTCGGCTGTCGAAGAACCCCCTCAGGGCTCCGCAGAGCTTGAACTCCCGGTCGAGACGCTCCGGCTTAGGGTTCTGCAGCAGGAAATGCTCAGTAACTTCGGGGTCCTGGCACTCAAGGGAACTCCGTTCCCGGAACTGCTTGATCATGCCGCTCGCCTGGTGGCGGATGGACTGAAGGCGGAATTCGCCAAAGTCCTGAAGTACCAGCCTGAAGACAACCGGTTTCTGGTTTGCTCTGGCGTTGGGTGGGGTCCGGATGTTGTCGGCAAGGCCACCGTTGGTGCCGACATGGCATCTCCGGCTGGGTACGCGCTGCGAACCGGCAAGCCCGTCATTTCCAATCACCTCGACATCGAGGAGCGATTTCGGACACCCGAGCTGCTGGTCGAGCACGGCATCCGTCGCGCCATGAATGTCATCCTGCAAGGCGACGGGACTCCATACGGAGTGCTCGAAGTCGACAGCAGGTCAGAAGGTGAGTTCATTCAAAGTGATATTATCTTTCTGCAAGGTGTGGCCAACATTCTGGGCATGGCAATCGAGCGGCAACGCATAGAACGAAATCTCCGTCAGGCGCTCGACCGGCAACAGCTGCTGGTCAAGGAAGTCAATCACCGAGTCAACAACAGTCTCTCAATTGTCGCTTCGATGCTGCATCTCCACGCGTCGGTCGCCGGAAGCAGCGACGTACGGCATGAGTTACGAGAGGCATCGAGCCGAATTGCCGCTATCGCACGCGCGCATCAACGGTTGTACCGCAGCGATCGGATCGACACGCTAGACCTTGGGGCCTATCTGAGCGACGTGTGCAAGGACCTCAATGACTCCATGCCCTCCTGTAAGGTGAATGTCAGCGTAGAGGACGGCATTGAAATCCGAACTGATCGCGCGATTCCGGCGGTGCTTCTGGTCAATGAGCTTATCACGAATGCGGCCAAGTACGCCTATCCAGCGGGGAATTGCAAAGTCTGGGTGACTTTGTCGCGCCAACCGAACGATAACATCGCAATATCGGTGCGTGATGAAGGTATAGGTCTTCCTTCCGCATTCGATATAAAATCGGGCCGGCGACTGGGTATGCGTCTTGTGGACTCTTTCGCCCAGCAGCTTCAAGGCAATTTGGACGTTCTCAGAAAAGAGCCTGGTACTGAGTTCGTTCTGACAATACCGATCACCCCACAATCCTGACTGGCTGCATCCGTTTTTGATGACACCCGCCTAAGCTCCCTTGTCCATTTGTCACCACACAGGGTCGGCCCGCACCATTACATCGTTGGCGACACCGCCGCGAGTTTGGTTGCACACGCGTGATTCTTTATTGGGATTTTGCCGCAACTGCTCAGGTCGCCTTCCGGGCACATCAGCGACAAATTGAATGTTCGCTTTGACGTCAGCTTTATCGGTACGCAGACATCATACGACCTTGACTCCGCGAGGTATGCCAAGTCTCTCAGTCCCGCGGAACGCATTCGCAGTAACTCCCGTCACTGGTGTGGGTGCACTTATGTCTCATGCCAGCCGGGCAATCATCGCCCCAAGCTGGTGCAACGACACCCCAAAGCACGCCAGCCATTGCAGCGAGCAGAATCATGGATTTCATCGACCCCTCCTAGTGTCATGTTGGTTCTGTTGCATATTAATCCGATTCTCACCTCGACCATTCGTTATTCGAATGGCACATCTTAGGCGTCATCTGTGGAAGACTTTAGTTTTGCTGCATCCAGCTCACGGCAGAAAGTGACACGCCGCGACTGTGCGGTCAGTTGGGCCAATGTCCGGGATTGAGGGAGGAACGGACTTCAGCCAAGTCGCCTGGAACGAGGTAGTTGACCCGCCGCCGATATCACCGAGTTGACGAGCACGGTTAGAATCCCATTCGGCCTCATTCCGGTAGACCAATTTCGCGCCAAGCCTCGGCCAAAGGTCCGAACACCGCCGGCTCAAGCTGGCCGGCGACCTGCCGAACCCCCCGAATGGAAAACGCAGGTTCGTGCTCCAGTACGGCTTGCGCTGCGGCTTTCGCCTCCATCGCGTGACCGCCACGCAACAGCGCTGCCCCCAGGACCGCGTGACCAGTGCTGAAGCTCGGATTGGCGTGAACTGCGCGCTGCGCAGCATCCGCAGCGTCAGCATAATTCCCGCTGTAGAAATGCACGAGCGCCAGAGCATGGTGCACGCGAAAGTTATAAAAATCGAACGGACTTAACCGAAGGGCTCGCTCAGCCCTTTCAACGGCAAGCTCGGTCCTGCCCATCCAACCGAGCGTGACCGCACTGAAGCTAAGCGCGAAGACGTTGGAGTTGCTCAGCTCCAGTGCTCGATCAAACAACTTCAGTGCGGTCGTCGTGTCATGCTCAGTGAGCGCGATGATATGGGCGGCCGTTGCGAGCACCGTCGCGTCGTCACTGCCGTAGACAACCGCCGCCCGCGAATGCCGGGTTGCGGCAAGGCGATCTTCCTCACGCAACCCGGCCCGAGCATAGCGATGATGCAGGCATCGGCCCAGAAACGCATGAGCGGCCGCGTAGTCAGGCTGCAGCTTCAACGCCTCCTCAAGCAGCGGGATCGCCGGCTCGGATTCCTTCGGGACATGACCAAGCACGTACGGCACAGACCGCAGGAGCAGGTCGTATGCGTTGAGGTTTGTGGGCCTCCGGCGCTTGATGCGATCGATCTCGGCCCTCCACAGGCTGGGCTCAATGGCGCCGATCACGCACATGGTGATCTCATCCTGGAGGGCAAACACGTCCTCCAATATTCGCTCGTATTGCTCTGCCCAGAGGTGAGTATCGGTCTTTCCATCGATAAGCTGCGCGGTGATCCGAATCCGATTACCGGATTTCCGCACCCCGCCTTCGAGCACGTAGCGGACCCCCAATTTGTCCACGACCTCTTTTATGGCGACTGGTTTGCTTTTGTAGATGAAGATTGAATTGCGAGAGATGACGGACAACCACTTGATGCGCGAGAGGCCGGTGATGATTTCGTCCACCATGCCGTCCACAAAGTATTCTTGTTCCGGATCGCCGCTCATATTCTGGAACGGCAGCACCGCAATGAAAGGCTTCTCTGTTGGTTCCATGCGCAGTGAACTGTCTTGGTCGCCCTCGGCGCCAGAGCGCAGCCCATTAACACCGATGAGACGGTAGCCGCGGCCCGGGACGGTCAGAACGTAAGCCTCGCCGCTCTCTCCTTCGCCGAGCGCCTTTCTGAGGGCAGAGACGTGGACCCGGATGGTGTTCTCATCGACGACCAATCCAGGCCAAACCCTGCTCATCAGCTCGTCCTTGGTGACCACTTCGCCCTGTGCTGCGGCAAACACACAGAGTATGTCGAAGGCCCGGCTGCTGAGCGCGATCGGAACGCCGTCACGAGCCAACTGGCGCGCATTTATATCCAGGTGAAGGCGTCCAAGGCGGACCTCGTCCCGAGACATGGCATCCAACCGAAATTGCCGCGAATTAAGAACATTTAAGCTCGTGAACGATGGACCTTAAGCGTCATCGCCCGATACGGTCCAGAGCATAGCGCTGGAGACCCAATTCAGGAGATCATATCATGATGCTCGCCCGACGTGCTTTCTTTGGTCTGGCGGCCGGCGCGGCAGTGCCGCGGCTCACAGCTGGTGCAGTGCGGGCGCAAGGTTATCCGACGCGGCCCATCGTCCTGGTCATGCACCTGCCGGGCGGCAGCGCTCCGGACACCATCGCACGTCTCATCGGTCAATCTTTGTCGGAGCGGCTCGGGACGCCCGTGGTCATCGAAAATCGACCCGGCGGAGGTGGCAATGTCGCGTTGGAGGCAGTCGCTCGCGCCCTGCCGGATGGATATACGCTTCTTGGCGTTGCCGCGCTCCATTGTGTCAACGTGGCACTTAACGAAAAAGCCAAATTCAATGTCGTTCGCGATATTACGCCCGTCGCGACTCTCATCGATGTCCCGTTCGTCATGTTGGCGAGCCCTTCGGCGCCATTCACAACGATTCCCGAGTTCATCAGTTACGCCAAGGCCCATCCCGGCAAGATCAACATGGGTTCGCTTGGCACCGGCAATCTCACGCACTTGGCCTGCGAATTATTCAAGATGATGGCCAAGGTTGATATGATGCATGTGCCGTATCGGGGCGCAGTACAGGCTCAGGCCGGCTTATTGTCCGGCGACGTGCAGGTGATGTTCGATGCTTTGATCGCAGCGCTTCCGCAAATTCAGTCGGGTCGTCTGCGCGCGCTCGCAGTGACTACCCCCAAGCGCGTGACCGCGCTGCCCGATATCCCGAGCGTGAGCGAGTATCTTCCCGGATACGCAGTAAGTGGGTGGCTAGGAATTGGCGCGCCCCGGGGCACCCCCAACGCAGTCATCACGAGGCTCAACAAAGAGATCAATGCGGTCATTGCCGATCCCCAGGTCCAGGCCCGGCTAGCCAAGCTTGGTAGCCAGGTGCTTTCCGGGACGCCGGCAGATTTCGGCAATTTGATCACCACCGAAACCCGGAAATGGGCCAAAGTGGTCAAGTTCGCCGGCCTCAAGCAGGATTGAGATGTTAGACGAACCTTAGAATTGTTCGCCGATATCGTCCGTCTGGTTCAGAGATAGCATGTTTGGACGGTTTCGGGAATGTGGGTGTAGGTCCGAAGTTGGCGCGTTTCGACTGATAGCCACGTCGGCTTCAACGGCAGCTCTGGAGGGTGAAGCCGACATGGCGGGCAATGGACCAAAAACGACGCCAATGACCCCGAGTCGACGTGGGCGACCGAGAATTGCTGCTTCGCATCATGAGCAAATCCGCTTCAGCGATCGCAAAACTTTGCCGTCGTCGCGAAACGGTTGGGGGCGGTTGCGAGCCTCGGCGGACGCGCATGAGCGCGGCTCGCGCCAGAAGTAATCGGACAATTACCTGGTCACGATCCCAGCAATGCGAAACGCTTCCATGTAGCGCTTATTCGCGCCTTCGGATGTCCACATCGTATTTTGCTGTAGCCAGGTCTGTGACATCTTCGGAGCAAGCAGCTTGAGTGTCCGAAGCGCTTCCTTTGCCCTATCAACTTGCCCGCCTAGGGCGAGATTTATGAGCAATGCTCGGTGGGCAGTGGGAGAGCTTGGTACATAAGTGGCTGCGCGAAGCGCATGATCCCAGCCGTGCAGGTAACGTTCGGCAGCAAAGCATGCGGTCGCTCGAACATTATCAGGTGCGCCCGCATAGCCGCGCATGAGTAAATCTCGTTTCCCCCACCTTTCCGCCTCCTGAGCGTGCGCAAAGGCAAAATCACAGTTATGGCCGCCATATGTTGATCCTAGAGCAAGGAAATAGTGCGCAGCCGCAAAACCGGGTTTCAAAGCAATTGCCCGTTCCAAAGCTGTGACGGCCTGCTCTGGATCCTTCCAAATCAATGCATAACCGAGTGCGGCATGAGCCCACGGCTCCTCGGGATTCAACGACAACGCCTTGTAGGCCATGCTCAGTGCCGCGGGTATGACCTCCTGGCGATCCGTCCAACCCATATGAACAAGCAAGGTGGTCGCTATCGATTGTAGACTGTGGTTCTGAGCAGATTGTGGATTAATGGACGTGGCTCTGCTTAGGAGAGCACGCGCTGTTTCAATATCGGCCTGTACGCGCGTATTCATCAGCGATAAAGCACGTAACAGGCATTCCCAGTCGTTGAAATTCGTGGTGTCCTTGTGATTGATACGCAAATGCTCAGCAATGAATAACCGGGGTTCGATTGCTGCAATGATCCGATCACAGATATCATCTTGGAGCACAGAGCATGTGACGGTATCTTGATCATAGGCAGCCGTCCAGATTTGGCGGTCTATAATCGCGTCAACGAGTTGCAGCGTTATTCGAATACGATCAGACTGCGCTCGCACGCTTCCGCTCAGAAGATAACGCACGCCGATCTTTTGCGCGATCTGCACAGTCGGCGGCGATTGCGACTTAATGTAATGAGATGCTCCCCGCGTGGCGACCGACAACCAACTTATTTTTGAAAGCGCAAGGAGGAGATCGTCCGTGATCCCATCTGCAAGTACGCGATGTCCTACATCCGCGCTATTGGCATTTATTGGCAGGACCGCAATCGTAGGATAATCGAAGGTTGCACGGTCTATGCGGCGGTCGGTTACAAGTTCCGGCCCCGTTGCGCCCGGCATTTCCTCTTCTACTGGTCCAACAAACCGAAACCCTTTACCGCGGAGCGTCCGGATCAAGCGTTGCTCGATGCCGTTATCGCCGACCGCTTTCCGAGCTGCATGAATGCGTGCATCCAATGCGGAGTCGGATACAGTTCGGCCGTGCCATACCGCTGTCAAGAGAGCTTGTCTGGAGACAACGCGGTCGCGATGCTCGATCAAATATGAGAGAACATCGAAGACCTGCGGCTCCAGAGAGCAGAGTTGTTCGCCATGTCGCAATTCGCGCCGCTGCTTATCCAGGGCGTATGCTGCAAATCGGAAGAGCACCGTAGCCACCCTCACGGAGATCCGGCGCAATCTGTATTCCAAAAAAACAAGACGTTCTCAAGACAATCTTAAGGGGGCCTAAAGAGTGCTAGCGCGCAACGGTGATACCTTGCGTTGGCTGGGGCGCTCGCGGGCGGCACGCTCGAGGCAAGTTCTGGAAACTAGCCGCACGCAACAAGTGCATCACGACAGTCACGCTGTACTAGAAGTTGTTTGCGTACTTGGACGAGTTGCAAGCTCGCTTCGTCAATGCCGTGGTGAGAAATCAGCCTACTCACGAGCTTGGAAGAACGCCATGCCGACCGATGTCGTTTATGCCATTCACAAGCGATTCGTCTTGCAAAGGCGCAAGACCGCCGATCTTTCACTAGTGCTTGTCTGCCTCATCCTGACTCTCGTCAACCTCATGCTCCTATATGCAAGCCCAACACTGGCTGAGGCGATTGCCTGGTCGGGGCAGTTTTAGCGATCAACGTCGCAAGGCGCGACCCTGATGCCGACAACAAAGCTTCTCCTGGTTGATGCCAAGAGCGCTCTGCAGATTGCGGCTGCAATTCTCGGTTCAATGATAATTGTCCGAGGGTTGCCCCCGACCTCGGCCTATATTGAGTTCATGCAATCGATCGCGTGGCTCGTTGGTCCATGAGTATCGTGAGCCCGTGCTGATCGAGCACCATTAATGGGGCGATGCAAAGCCTGACTTCGTAGGAGAGCACGGGAACACGGAGGAGCGTGTGGCGCCCGTCAAAATACGGTCATTTGGGGTTAGGCGATGTTGGTTCTCACTGCACACACCACCCTGATCGTAACGTTGATCAGCATTTTTGCAGGCTCGCTGGCTGCGGGCCTCGCGGGGTTCGCGTTTTCTGCAATCACTGGCGCATTATTGTTTCATGTGTTGATGCCGATCGATGCTGTACCGCTCCTTCTCGCGTGCAGCATCACCACGCAGCTGTTTAGCATTTCCAAGCTGTGGCACACGATGAAATGGCGACAATGCCTTCCCTATTTGGTTGGCGGGTTCGCCGGCATACCGCTCGGAGCTGAGCTGTTGAAGACTTTCGACGCACGGGTATTCGCCGCCTGCTTCGGATCGTTCCTGATTTGTTACAGCCTGTATATGTTGCTCAGGCCGCATTTCGTCGTTCGCGGCGCAAGCCGATACGCTGAAGTCGCGGCTGGTTTTGCTGGAGGCATCACCGGTGGGGCTACGGCCTTTCCCGGTGCCATTCCTGCTGTCTGGTGCAGCGTACGCGGCTTCACAAAGCACGAACAGCGAGGAATCGTACAACCATTTATTCTGCTCATGCAGATCGCTACGTTGGCGTATTACTCCAAACTCGGGATGCTCGCGTCCGCAACGCTTACGACCTACTTATGGTGTGCGCCCGCTGTCATATTAGGCACATGGCTAGGGCTGCACTTTTTTGATCGCATCGACGACAAGCGATTTCGGCAGGTAGTCCTGTTCTTTCTCCTGATTTCCGGCGTAACTCTTGTAGTGTGATGAAGCAAGAGCCGACCGGCGCCATGAGGAAAATGCTGACCCGTGCTTTAATAAGTGCGCTGTTGCCGACAGCTGCGTTGGCGCATGATGATCGGCGCTTCGCGGGCTCGCCGCTGAAGCCTTGGTTTCAGAGCTTGGGTACTAAAGCAGGTGGCTTATGCTGCGCTTTAGCTGATGGCATCCTCGACGTGACCTGGGGTACGACCCCTGATGGACATTATCGCGTGCATGTCTGGGGACAATGGGTCGTTGTGCCCGACGAAGCGGTAGTCCAAGGGCCCAATCGGCTAGGCCGGGCGGTCGTGTGGCCTTACATCGATGATGTGCCGGGTGGGACCCTCATTCAGATCAAATGTTTTCTGCCGGGCGAGGAAAGCTGAAAGACCTTCACCGCGATGGAATGGTTCTAGCGTCGCTGGCGCGTTTTTTGGGGGCGGCGGCCGGACCGCCGCCAGCTCGGCCGTCAGCCGAGCGCGCCGCGTCCCGTGCCTAATTGCGGCCTTTCCGCCAGGTGGTTCGAGCCGGTACGAAGCTGGTGCTTGATCTGGAGGCGGGAGTTGTTGCGTCGGTGCAGCACCCCACCAAGGTTGAGCTTGTCGGTGCTCTCAAGACTGCCAAAGCGCTCTGCTAGTGACGCATCTCGCCCGCACCCGGCAAGGCGATCGAGAGCATTCTTGCTGCGATTGCTCAGAGCCGGTTATGGCACCTCGCTGACATAGTCAGAGGGTCCGTCGATGTCCGTTGTCCGGCTCACAGCGGACCGCGTCGCGCTCTCCCCGTAATCCTCCGGCACAATCATTCGACATTGCGGCGCGCGCCGTTGCGTGGTCATCATCCGCCCTATGAGTCGCAGCCAGACCGGTCGCAATGGAACCGCGCGCGAGGACAAGGAACCCGCGCGTCTGCCGCTGAATGAGGAAAGGCCGCACCCGACGTTCCGCCGTGAACGTTCGGCGCTCAAGCGTGGCGTGTGGCCGATTGCCGGCTGCGACGAAGCGGGCAGGGGACCGCTCGCCGGTCCGGTCGTCGCTGCGGCCGTCATTCTCAATCCCGACGACGTGCCGCGCGGCCTCGACGATTCCAAGCAGTTGACCGCGGAGCGGCGCGAAGTGCTGTACGAGCGCATCTGCGCGCGCGCCCAGGTCGCGGTGGCGATGGCGCCGCCGGCGCGCATCGACCGCTATAATATCCTGCGCGCCTCGTTGTGGGCGCTGGCACGGGCCGTGTCGGCGCTGCCGGTCAAGCCGCGGCTTGTGTATGTCGACGGCCGCGACCGCATCGACTGCGGCTGCGACTGCGAGGCGGTGATCGGCGGTGACGGACTGGTCGCCTCGATCGCGGCGGCCTCGATCGTCGCCAAGGTGACGCGCGACCGGCTGATGACATGCCTCGGCGCCGCGCACCCCGGCTACGGCTTCGAGCAGCACAAGGGCTACAGCGTGCCGGAACATTGCGCGGCGCTGACCCGGCTCGGTCCGACGATTCATCACCGGCGCTCGTTCTCGCCGGTGGCGATCGCGCTCGGGCTGGTCGACGACGACGCCGCCGAGGCGATCATGGACGCACTGCCGCTGTAATCGGGGCCGTCATTCCGGCCGAGCGCAGCGAGAGCTGGAATCCATAATCACAGAACTTGCGGCAGTGAGCACGAAAGTGCCAATTTCGCCGACCATTGGTTATGGATTCCAGCTCTCACTCGCTGCGCTCGCTCGGCCGGAACGACGTAAAAGGGCCCGATGTTCTACGTCCCGCTCTATTTTGAAGCGATCCGCTCGCGGCCCGTGCTGGTGTTCTGGCTGGCAACGCTGGCACAGGCGGTGCTGTGGTTGTTGGTGCCGATGCTGTTCTATACGGCGCCGCCCGCCGAATTGGCCCAGGTGCTCGCCATCGGCCATGAATTCCAGTTCGACAGCGATGTCGGGCCGCCGCTCGCCTTCTGGCTCGCCGAAATCGCGTTTCGCATCGGCGGGCTGTTCGGGGTCTATGTGCTGGCGCAGATTTGCGTGGTCGCGACCTATTGGGCGGTGTTCAAGCTCGGGTCGGCGATCGTCGGCCCGCCGCAGGCCGTGATCGCGGTGCTGCTCATGGTGGGGGTCTCGCCGTTCACGGTGCCGTCGCCCGATTTCGGTCCGCCGGTTTTGGCCATGGCGCTGTGGGCGCTGGTGCTGCTGTTTTATTGGGAGGGCATGACGCAGGGCCGCCGGCAATCGTGGTACGGCGTTGCCGGGGCGGGCGCGCTCCTTCTCCTGACCAGCGAAGCTGCGCTCATTCTGTTGGGTCCGCTCGCGCTGTTCACGGTCTTCACCGCGCGCGGGCGTGCGGCGCTCGACCGGATCGGGCCGTGGATCGCCGTCGCCGTGCTGGTCGGCGTGTTGTTTGTTCATCTGCTCTGGCTCGAGGGCGCAAGCGACAGTCTGACGCCGATCATCGCGCGGCTGCGCGACGCCGGCATCGCCGGCAAAAACACGATCTCGTGGCTGCGGCTCCTTGTCATGGTGGCGCTCGCCCATGCCGGTCTCGTGATCCTTGCCGGCTTGGCGGCCGGCTGGCCGCGCGGCAGCAGCGATCCGTTGCCCGTCTTGCAGCGCGGCGCTGTCGACATGTTTGCCCGCAGCTATGTCAAAGTGTTCGCCGTCGTGCCGGCACTGCTGTCGACGATTCTGGCCGTGGTGCTCGGACGAATCTTGCCGATCGGCGGTGTCGCGCCGCTGGTCGCGCTGTCGGCGCTGGCGCTCGTGGTCATCGCCGGCGACGCCATCGTGCTTTATCACCAGCGCATTCTCGGCTTTGCCTGGGCGGGGCTGCTGCTGGTGCCCGCCATCATGGTGCCGGCGCTGATGATTGCCCTGCCGTGGACGCTCGGTACCAATCTGGCGGTTGCCGAACCGGCCTCTGCGATGGGCCGTTTCTTCGCCGCTACATTCGCCAGCCGCACCGGGCATCCGCTCGCCGTCGTCACCGGCGAGATCGGCACCGCGGCCATTGTCGCGCTGGCGGCGCCAAGCCGTCCCAGCGTCTATTTCGAGGATGACCCGGCGCGCTCGCCGTCGGTCACTCCCGACACCATCCGCCAGAACGGCGCCATTGTGCTGTGGATCACGCCGGACACCAGCCCGGCGCCGCCGCCCGGCATCAAGGCGCTGTTTCCCGATCTCGTTCCCGAGGTGCCGCAGGTGTTCGAGCGCCGCGTCCAGGGCCGGATGCCGCTGTTGCGCGTCGGCTGGGCCATGATCAGACCGGCGCAGGCCGCGGCGGCGGGCGTGAAGCCGAAGCCCCAGCCGTAACCCGCGCGGCCTTCATCTGCCGCGGATTCATGTGGATTACCGCCGCGTGACGCCACGCGCCCTGACGCGTTCGCCCGCGACACCGACCTATAATCGGGCCTCGAGGCGCTAAGGGGGAAGAGCCATGGATGACGTCGCCGCCACCGGCAAACAAGCCGCCGACAAGCAGGGCCCGCAGCCTTTGCTTGAACGCCTGTTCGGCCTCTCCGCATCGGGCAGCAACGTCCGCACCGAATTCGTCGCCGGGCTGACCACGTTTCTGACGATGGTCTACATCGTGTTCGTCAATCCGCAGATTCTCGGCAGCGCCGGCATGGACAAGGGCGCGGTGTTTGTCGCCACCTGCATCGCCGCCGCGGTGTCGACCACGGTCATGGCGCTCTACGCCAATTATCCGATCGCGCTCGCGCCCGGCATGGGGCTGAACGCCTTCTTCGCCTTCACGGTCGTGCTGACCATGAAATACACCTGGCAGCAGGCGCTCGCCGCGGTGTTCTGCTCCGGCGTGATCTTCTTTCTGATCTCGGTGTTTCGCATCCGCGAGTACATCATCAATTCGATCCCGCGGAATCTGAAATTCGCCATCTCGGCCGGCGTCGGCCTGTTTCTCGGCATCATCGCGCTCGAGGAATCCAAGATCGTGGTGGCGAGCCCGGCGACGCTGGTGACGCTCGGCGATCTGCGCAACCCGGCGGCGATCCTGTGCCTCGTGGGTCTTGTTCTGATAACGGCGCTCAACTACCGGCGGATCGTCGGCGGCACGCTCATCGGCATTCTCATCGTCACCGTCGTCGGCCTGCCGTTCGGACTGGCGAAGTTTTCCGGCGTGGTCGCGATGCCGCCGTCGCTGGCGCCGACATTCCTCAAGCTCGATTTCTCGCGCATCGCCGAAGGTTCGTTCCTGATCGTGATCCTGAGTTTTCTGTTCGTCGACGTGTTCGACAATGCCGGCACCCTGATCGGCGTCACCCATCGCGCCGGCCTGACGGATGCGGACGGCAACCTGCCGCGCATGAAACAGGCGCTGCTTGCCGACAGCTTTGCGGCGATGTTCGGCTCGCTGATCGGCACCTCGACGACGACGAGCTACATCGAGAGCGCATCCGGCGTCTCGGCCGGCGGCCGCACCGGGCTGACGGCGTTGTTTGTCGCCGTTTTCTTTTTGCTGGCGCTGTTCTTTGCCCCGCTCGCCGGCATGGTGCCGGCCTACGCGTCGTCCGCGGCTTTGCTTTATGTCGCCTGCATCATGGTGCGCGGGCTTGCCGAGATCGACTGGGAGGACATCACCGAATCCGCGCCGGCCGTGATCGCCGCCGTCACCATGCCGCTCACCTATTCGATCGCCACCGGCATCGGGCTTGGCTTCATCACCTATGCGCTCGCCAAGATCCTCGCCGGCAAGTTCGCCGAGGCCAAGCCGGGGGTGCTGGTGCTGGCGGTGATCTTCGCGCTCAAGTTTGCGATGGGCTGACGGACGCCGCCAGCGCTTTTTTGATCGCCATGAAATCGCGCCAGGCGAGCCGCTTTTGCAGCGGGCTGCGCAGCAAAAAGGCCGGGTGGAAGGTGGCGATGGCGCGGATTTCGCGCGTGCCGGTGTCGTAGGGAAACCAGCGCCCCCGCATGCGGGTGATGCCGTCGCGCGTGCCGAGCAGCGTCTGCATCGACGGCCCGCCGAGGCAGACCAGTACGTCCGGATTAACGAGCTCGATCTGGCGGCGGATGAACGGCAGGCAGATCGCGGTCTCCTGCGGCGTCGGCGTGCGGTTGCCGGGCGGCCGCCACGGCACCACGTTGGCGATATAGGCGCTCGTCCGGTCAAGCCCGATCGCCGCCAGCATGCGGTCGAGCAGCTGGCCGGAGCGGCCGACGAACGGCTTGCCGCTCTGGTCCTCCTCGTAGCCGGGCGCTTCGCCGACGAACATGACGCGCGCGGCCGGATTGCCGTCGGCGAACACGAGGCGCGTCGCGGTGGCGTGCAGCGCGCAGCCGGTGAAGCCTTCGAGCAGCGCGCGCAGCGCATCGAGCGTCTCGGCGCTCTTTGCCGCCTCGCGCGCCTCGACGGCGGCAATGTCGGGCGCAGGCAGCGGCGCCTGGGAGGAAGCTCTCTCGCCGCGGTCGCGCGACGCGGGCGGCGAGGCGGGACGCGCAGCACCGGCGGCGCCGACCTCCGGCCGCTTCGCCGCGGCCTCGGCCGCGAGCGGCGCGGCCGCCGGCTCCTCTGCCATGCGATCGACCGGCGTCTCGCCGATGAGCGCATCGGCGCCCGCGTCTATATAAAAGGCGAGCAGGTCGCGCGCCTCTCGGGAATAGGAACTCATGGCCCGTAGTCTAGGCGAGTGGAGCAAAGCGTGAAACAGTTCCGGGCGAATTGGAGCAAGTCATGAACACAGCGGAATTGCCGGCGCGCGAGGCGATGGAGTTCGACGTCGTCGTTGTCGGCGCCGGCCCCGCCGGCCTTGCGGCTGCGATCCGCGTCAAGCAGCTCGCGCCCGACACCTCGGTCGTCGTGGTGGAAAAGGGCTCCGAGGTCGGCGCCCATATCCTCTCGGGCGCGGTGATCGATCCGATCGGGCTCGACGCGCTGCTGCCTGACTGGCGCAACGAGGAAACCTTCGTCAAGACCGCGGTCACCGACGACCGCTTCTATGTGCTGGGCCCATCCGGCGCACTGCGGCTGCCCAACCTGCTGCTGCCGCCGCTTCTTTCCAACCACGGCAATTTCATCGTCTCGCTCGGCGATGTCTGCCGCTATCTGGCGAAGAAGGCCGAAGCGCTCGGCGTCGAAATCTATCCGGGCTTTGCCGCCGCCGAGGTGCTGTACGAGAACGACGCCGTCGCCGGCATCGCCACCGGCGACATGGGCGTCGGCAAGGACGGCCACCACAAGCCGGGTTTTGCTCGCGGCATGGAATTGCGCGGCAAATACACCGTGTTCGCCGAAGGCGCGCGCGGCAGCCTCACCAAGGCGCTGATCGCCCGCTATGGGCTCGCGCAACACAGCGAGCCGCAGAAATTCGGCCTCGGGCTCAAAGAACTCTGGCAGGTCACCCCCGACAAGCACCGGCCCGGCCTCGTCCAGCACACTGCCGGCTGGCCGCTCGATAACGGCACCGGCGGCGGCTCGTTCATCTATCACTACGGCGACAACCTGGTGGCGGCGGGCTTCGTCGTGCATCTGAATTACACCAACCCGTATCTGTCGCCGTTCGAGGAATTCCAGCGCTTCAAGACGCATCCGCTCATTCGCGACACCTTCGCGGGCGGCAAGCGGCTGTGCTACGGCGCGCGCGCCATCGGCGAAGGCGGCTGGCAGTCGGTGCCGCGCGTCGCGTTTCCGGGCGGCGTACTCGCGGGCTGCGGCGCGGGCTTTCTCAACGTGCCGCGCATCAAGGGCAGCCACAACGCCGTGCTGTCCGGCATGCTCGCCGCCGAGCACATCGCCACAGCGCTCGGCGAAGGCCGCGCCAACGACGAACTTGCGGGCTACGAAGCGGCGTGGCGAAGCTCAGCCATCGGCCGCGATCTGCGGCCGGTGCGCAACGTCAAGCCGCTGTGGTCGAAATTCGGCACGCTCGCGGGCTTCGCGCTCGCCGGCCTCGACATGTGGACCAACACCATCGGCCTGTCGCTGTTCGGCACGCTGCGCCACGGCAAGCCCGACTACGCCACGCTCAAGCCGGCCGCGGCCTGCAAGCCGATCGCGTACCCCAAGCCCGACGGCAAGCTCACCTTCGACCGGCTGTCGTCGGTGTATCTGTCGAACACCAACCACGAAGAGGACCAGCCGGTACACTTGTTGGTGCGCGATCCCGCGTTGCAGAAATCCTCCGAGCACGACGTCTTTGCCGGCCCGTCGGCGCGCTATTGCCCGGCCGGCGTCTATGAATGGGTCGAGGAGGGGGGCCAGCCGCGCTTTGTCATCAACGCGCAGAACTGCGTCCACTGCAAAACCTGCGACATCAAGGATCCCAACCAGAACATCACCTGGGTGCCCCCCGAAGGCGGCGGCGGCCCGAACTATCCGAACATGTGAGGGTTACCTCTCCCCGCGTGCGGGGAGAGCATAGGCGTCCTTCTGACGCCGTTCTTAATGTTAGGAACGCCGATGCGAGGCATCGGCTATGCGCGCGAAGCGCGGCGGGTCAGGGGGCCTCTCCGCGAATCCGAGCGCGTCGGCCACGCCCCCTCATCCCGACCTTCTCCCCGCAAGCGGGGAGAAGGAGCAGTACGCCTCACGATTACCGCAGCTTCCCCGCCACAGGCGGCGCGGCTTCCCCCGTCACCGGCCCGTCGCGCGTCCACGCCGCCAGCAATTCCCAGGCGATCGCCAGCACCACCGGGCCGACGAACACGCCGATCATGCCGTGCACCAGCACGCCGCCGAGGACGCCGATCAGGATCACCAGCATCGGCGTTTTGAGCCCGTGCGCCATCACGATCGGCCGCAGGAACGTGTCGAGCACGCCGACCGGCACCAGATAGAGCGTGAGCACCAGCGCCGCCGCATGGCTCATCGTCAGCCACCCAAAGATCAGCACCGGCACCACCACGATCATCGTGCCGATCTGGAGAATGCCGGAGATCAGCGCGCACAAGGCGAGCAGGCCAGCGCCCGGAATGCCGGCGACGATCAGCCCGATGCCGATCAACAAAGCCTGCAACAGCGACACGCCGATCACGCCGCGCGCCAGGTTGCGGATCGTCACGCTGGTCAGGTGCATGAACTCGTCGCCGTGCTGGGCATCGACATGGCGGACCACCGCCCGCGCCTTGTCGGCGAGCGCCGGGCCGGGCACCAGCAGAAATCCGGACAGCGCCACCGCGATCACGAAGCTCAGCATGCTGATGCCGGAGCTGGAGGCGAACGACAACAGCGTGCCGGCGAACGGCTTTAATTCCGGCCCGATCTGCAGGATCACCGCTTCGAGATTGGTCGATGCCTGGTCCCACAGCGTGAACAACTGGGGGCCGATCAGCGGCCAGCTCTTGACCGCGATCCCGGGCGGCGGAATCGGAATATCGCCGTGTTCAAGCCGGTGCCCAAGCAAACGCAGGCTGTCGATCAGGCTGAGCGACAGCCAGGTGATCGGGCCGAACAGCACGGCGAGACTTGTCGCGGTCATCAGCAGCGCCGCCGCCATCGGCGGCAAGCGCAGCCGTTTGGTGCACCAGACAAAGCCCGGATAAAGCACCACCGCCAGAATGACGCTCCACGCCATGATCGGCAGGAACGGCAGAATGATCTGCGCCGTCCAGTACAACAGCAGCGCCAGGCACGCCACGCGGATGATCAGATCGACCACGCTCGCATCGAACAGGCGTGCCGGCCGCGGCTCTGGGAGGTTGTCGGTCATCGGATCGTCGGGTGCGTTGACATGGCGGCGATGATCGTGCCCGCCATCATAGCATGGCATTGTGCGCCCTGGGCGCTCCGAACGCGCCGACGCGGACTATCCCACACATGAGCGGGCGTGGCGCCAGTCGCGGCGCCCTCGCCCGCTTGCGGGAGAGGGCTGCTCGGCGATTCAACAACAAGACGGGGAGAGGGCTTTTTCCGATCCGGCCACTCGACCTATCTCCGCTCCAGCCGCGCAAGGCGTTCGCGCGCCGCCTGCTGCCGCTCGATCTCGAGAGCCGTCGTCGCCTTCAATGCGAGGCATTTTTTGTAGTCGGCGACGGCCCGGTCGGCGTCGCCCGTTTCCTCGTAGCTCGCGGCGCGTCCGCAATAGGCCGAGAGCCAGCCCGGGCCGAGCGCGATGGCCTGGTCGAAAGCCGCGCGCGCGCCGGCGAATTGGCGGCGTTCATGCAGCGCATAGCCGCGCTCCATATAAAGTGCGGCGACCATCGTGCGATTGCGCTGCACCGCCGTCGCCAGATCCTTCTCCGCAAGGTCGTGGTGACCGGCGGCGTCGTAGGCCATGGCGCGGCCGAACCAGGCCTGGACCAGCGTGGCGTTGCGGGCAATGGCCGCGCTGAAATCGGCAACGGCGTGGTCGTGGTCGCCGGCCGCATCGCGCACCAGGCCGCGCTCCAGATAAAGGCCCGCGCTGTCCGGATTGATGCGCAGCGCCTTGTCGAGGTCGGCCAGCGCCTCGTCATAGCGGCCGAGCAGCCGATAGGCGACGCCGCGATTGCCGAGCGCATTCACATCTGCCGGCGCCGCTTGCAGCAGCCGCGTGCAGGCGGCAACGCGCAGCGCGGGCCCGCCGGTCGCGCAATCCCCCCGATCGTCCGCCGCCGCCGCCACCGTCAAGGCCGCCAGCACGGCCGCCGCGCCGGCGCCGGCCGGCACGATCGCCGCAAGCCCCTTCAATCGACCAAATGGCATCGCTCGCTCCCGCAAATCGCCGCGCGAATATACCACGGCATGAGGCGGCCTAGGGCGACACCCAAAGCCACCGGGCCCCTCAGAGGCAAGCCACCGCCGCCACTATTCCTCACCCTGAGGTGCTCGGCGCGAAGCGCCGAGCCTCGAAGGGCGAGGCCAAGGCGCTTGGGTTAGTTCAGCTCGCTGCCGCTGCCAGCTTTGCGGGAATATCTGAAATTTTCTCGATCAACTGGTAGCGCCAGGAGCCGAATCGACCATCTGCGTTCACGGCCGTAACCCAGCGCTCGGCTGCCTGCTTCTTCACATCCTTGAGCGGATCGTAACCCTTGGTCTCAACAATCACATTGAGGTCCGGATCACCCTTCAATCGCACGATGAAATCCGGCTCGTAATCGTGCATCTGACCGTTATAGAGATATGGAATTGCAAAACCCAATTCCGCATTTTTTACAAATGCTTCGACTCTTTCGTCTTTGTCGATGAAATATGCCGCGGACTGTTCCCACTGCTTTGTGTCGGCCACCACGTAATTGACGTGGCTTTTGACAACGGGGCGGACTTCGCGGCTGGTCCAGAAATCGACTTCGCCCGTTGTGCCGGGTTCGCGATTTGCTTCGATGACCGGCAATTCCGGGGCTTCGCCCGCCGAGGCGTCGGGCTTGATTGCCTCCAGCAGGCGCTCGATGGCCCAGCCGTAATAGGGCGAAACAGCAACGTCGATCTGTTCAGCGGGTGTTTGCGGAATCACCTTTTCGCGCACGTATTTGCCGAC
>Ga0265339_10000173_pt1 | contig 54690 bp, 74 predicted proteins | sample 4CB219metaG_FD_202085 | JGI IMG/M metagenome (GOLD analysis project Ga0265339, IMG submission 202085) | Rhizosphere microbial communities from Carex aquatilis grown in University of Washington, Seatle, WA, United States - 4-CB2-19 metaG | ecosystem: Host-associated > Plants > Roots >... | reverse complement strand
CTTTTGCGTATCCGAGGCCAAGGCATTAACGAAATGGTGCCCCAAGGCTACGGGTCACTGGGATGGCGGCGGTGAAGCGCAATTCCAGACCAACCGCTACTTCCTGGAAGACGGGAAATCGCTTGACCAATCCGTTTCCTGCCTCGGGTCGCGGTGCATGGCATGGCGCTGGGTCGAAATCCATATACCCGATGACAAAGGTGACCTGAACATCCTCTCTGAGGATACGCATGGGTACTGCGGTCTTGCGGGAGACCCGCGATGACCAATTGGCCGGCCCAGCTCGCAATGATGGAAGCGGAAGTGTCTGGTATCGAGCCGGATGGCCCCGCTCTCGTGCGCAGCGTAAGTGTCTCGCTGCAATACGCATCCGACGCATCGTCGATGATGGCGTTTCATCTGCTCGACCACGCCGAAGACGATCTTCGCGCCGCCGCATTGATGCTGCCACGGCCGCATGCGGTGATTGCTCGCGAGCTGGCAGACGAGTGCCGCCAGGCCAAGGATTGCGATCTGCGCACGCTACCGGATGTGGCCTCTGCTCATGGCGAAAGTGACGTAACCGACGCGCAGCTCGCTTCAGCGACGCATAAAGCGGTCGACGATGCGAATGAAGTGCTTGCCAGGGCGGACGCCACGCTATGACCGCCGGGGAGAACTTCCTTCACCGCACGCTCCGAGAGAGCAGCCGGATCAACTGGCGCTACATCATCGATACGGCGATCGAGATCGCTTGCGTCACGATCGCCACCTTCGCGCTTCTCTACTGCTGGATGGGACCATGAGCGAGCAACCGAAGCCTAAGGTCATGAACCGCGAGGGAAAATCTCGTCACCTCAAACGTCTCGACGCGGATATCGCCGATCTGTGCGGCCAGCCCCGCACTCTACACCGCGAGCGCGATGTGGTTGCGGCATGGCTTGAAGGATGGGATGCGCGAGATCAGCAAGAGCCCCCAATTGCAAATCCCGGTGCCTGGTGCGCAAAGCCAGTGCTCAGCCTGGACAATCCGTCCGACAGCCCAAATGCAATCGCCGCGGCGGTAGAACAGGGCGCTGAGGCTGGCCGAGCAGCGGATTCGATTCCCGCGACCGGGACCATTTATGACACCAATCCTGCCAATTCCAACCCCAAGCCGGCGCAGGCACAAGCCGAGGCCGGGCTGACTGCCGACAGCGGAAACGGCAGCGCAAACGTCAGCGAAGGCGTGACTGCCGAGAGAGAGCCGGCGGGTGAAACGGGAGGGGAGGCAGAGGGCCATATGGAGTTGCCCGATGCTGGTGATCCTCCCGCCGATCCCGCTGAAATCGAGCGCGATGTACTCGGTATGCTGAGCGCGATACCAGTTCACTCCAGCCAGATATATTCGGCACTCCCGCATTCACGAGCCGCCATCAACCTGGCGATGGGCGAACTCTCGCTCCGTGGCGAGATCGCGCTGTCAAGCGACGGCTGGGCGCTCGTGTCTCGTCAACCCCAAGCTGAGGCAGCGGAATGAGCGCGCTTCACGATCCCGAAGTGGAAGCGGGCGCTATCGCGCTGGCATGGCTCCATCGACCGGCCGCGATGTTGTCAAAGCTCAGCGAGCAGACTGCAGAGCACAAACGTCAATGGTGGAAAGCGCAAACCGATATCGGCCGCGATAGCTGGCGCTTGCAGGCTTCAACGGTGCTGGAAGCGGTTGATGAATTGAGGGAGCTTGCACATGCCGCCGAGTGACATCGCGATTACTGAAAATCCACGCGCCGTTATCGGCGGAAACGCGCCACCCGGTCTGACGCCATTCGAGATCGCTGAAAAAGCGGTCTGCGATATTTATGCCGAAGCGATCATGTGGCTCGACGGACACACAATCGACAGCCGAGAGCTAGCCGATGGCGTGGCCAACCTGCTCGCAAAAATCCGCGAGGCGGAAAAGCTTGCTGATGAAACGCGCGTCGCAGAGAAGGCACCACTTGATGAGGCGATCAAGGAAATACAGGCACGTTACGCCCCGCTGATCGGCGACACAAAAGCGGTTAAAGGCAAGACGGTTCTCGCCTCCGCGGCATGCAAGAAGGCTCTACAGCCGTGGCTTCAAGCCGAAGACCGACGCCTCAAGGAAGAGGCCCGGCTTGCCCGTGAAGAGGCCGACCGACGTCGTCGCGACGCGGAGGAAGCGCTGCGTGCTACGCAAGCGGCGGACCTTGCTGCACGCGCAGAAGCCGAAGCGCTTCTGAGCGCGGCAAAGAAGGCGGAAACCATCGCAAACGTCACGGAGCGCCAGACTGCAAAAGCGGGAGGTATCTTCGGTCGATCGGCCTCGCTGCGCACCACATTTGTGCCGTCCATTACTGACCCCGTGCTTGTCATGCGGCACTACTGGATCAACGCGCGTGAGGAAATGCTGACGTTCGTCACTGGCTTAGTCGAGCGCGATATCCGACTCGGCAGACGTGATATCCCCGGCGTTGAAGTCACCGAAACGAGGATCGCGGTATGACCGCATTTTCCAATGAGATCGTCGAGTCTCTGGCCGCCCCATTGGCTCGTGAGCATGTTAAGGAACGAGATCAGGGCCGCAACAAGGTCTCGTACATTGAGGGCTGGCACGCTATAGCGGAGGCCAATCGCATTTTCGGTTTCGATTGCTGGACTCGTGAAACCGTAATGAGCGAGTGCTGCTACGCGGGCGAGTATGAAAAAGCTGTATGGGAAAATGGCCGCAAGACGAACCGCACTACAACCAGTTTTCGATGCTCATATCGTGCGAGAGTCCGCGTAACGGTGCTGGGCATTGTTCGCGAAGGAACCGGTCATGGTCACGGCTTCGCCGACAATCCGGGCGAAGCACACGAAAGCGCCGAGAAGGAAGCCGAAACGGACGCCATGAAAAGGGCGTTGATGACATTCGGCAATCCATTTGGCTTGGCTCTTTACGACAAAAAACAGGCAGAGGTTGAGCCAGTTAGCGCTGGCAAAGCATCACGGTCAGCATCTATACAACGTCAACATCTCCCCGAAGATGATCCGTTTGCTGACCCGGCACCAAGAGCGCCGCAACAGCCTAAGGAACGTCCATTTCCCGGAGACTTGCCACCATTGTCCGAAGCGGCGCGGGAATTCATCGCGACCTTACGCAAGCGCATTTCAGACGCAAAGTTGCCGTCAAAAATTGATGATCTGATCAAGGCCAACGGCAATAGCCTGGCTCGGCTCCGGGAAGACAGCGAGCCGGCTTATGCCGATGTAATGGCCTTCGCGACTATAACCAAAAACGAGCTTTTCGCGAGGGCGCCATGACAGAAACCCTCGCGCTTGATTTTCTCTGGACCGATGACGGTGTCATGCGGCCGATTAATGCTCGCATCGCCGGTCGTATTTACGTGGTCGGCGAGCGATATCGATTGGCGCCCTGGGAAGAGCGTTCGGCCGCGACGCATTCTCACGAGTTCGCATGGTTGGCAGAAGCTTGGCGCAATCTGCCTGAGAGATTTGCCGACCTGTATCCGTCACCCGAGCATCTACGGAAGCGGGCGCTGATTGAAGGCGGTTGGTACGACGAAGAAATCATTGACGTCGGCAGTCAAGCTGGCGCTCTACGCGTAGCCGCATCACTGCGCAAGATCGATGACTTTGCTCTCGTCATCGTGCGCGGCGTCTATGTGATCCGACGCACGGCCAAAAGCCAATCGCGGCGATCAATGAATAGGCAGGAGTTTCAGGCCAGCAAGACTGCGATCATGGAGGTCATCTCCGAGATGATCGGCACCACGCCCGCGCAGCTCGCCAATGCGGAGGCGGCGTAGATGCTCCGCTGCACGATCGAGCTTCTGCCTGGTGGTGATGAGAACCGCGCGCGCGTGATCGGCTGCGTCGAAATCGCCAACGTCTCCAATCCAGTAGATGTGAGCGATTATGCTGTCGTCCTCAAAAAGACACCGCCCTTTCCGGGCGCGCTCCGCACGGCCTGGAGAAAGGGCACGCTCAAACTCGACAGCGAGGATGAAGACATCATCGCCGGCAAAGTAATCGGTCATCATCGAACGCGGCGCGGCTCCTACGACTTGCTTTATCGTGCGCTGAAAGCCTGCGGCCTTGAAGAACGGGTGCCGGCGAGGTTCCGTTCGTGACGAGTCCCGCCCGCATCCCGCGTGACATCGCCAAATCTCGCCGCAAACCCAATCCGCGCCGGCAGGTCGAGCACCGTAAATTCGTTGCCGCGATCGGCATCTGCCTCGGCTGCGGATCAGAAGGACCATGTGAAGCGGCGCACATCCGCAATAACACAGATGGCGGCGTCGGTCTGAAGCCGAATGACAGGTTCACCGTGCCGTTGGGTAGCATTTCTAATTGCGGCTGCCATGCCCGGCAGCACCGCATCGGCGAGCTTTCATTCTGGGGTCAGGTCGGCATTGATCCACTCATGCCTATCGGGTTGACACCCACACGCCCAATAGATAGCGGAGCATAGTGACAATGCACGTTCATCACTTAATCGACTATCTGCGATCCAGCACTGAGTTGGATCGAGAATGTGCGCGGCTGATTGAACGGTCTCATAAATTCGCCCTCAACCCCGGCGAAATTCCCGAGGAAATTCTACAGGGCGGCAATGAATATGCCCGGCAGTTGATGGCCGCTGAAATCTTTCCGATGCCATTTGATTCCTGTCTGTTTGAGTTCGGGCCTTCGGGAATTGTTCAACAATCGCCGGGGCTGAACCTATTGAGCCCAAACGACTGGTTGTGGGTCATGGCATGGCGAGAAAGGATCGATAGCGCGTCAGGATGGGCAATCTATTTCCGGTCCTTTTGCCATTTTGAGAAAATGGGCGCACCCCTCGCGATGGCTGGCGTTGGCCAGATTTTTACCGATGACGGTTTCGACGACACAGGAGAGCACGGTTATTTCCGCTTAGTCGGTATCGATGCCGCCGCAGAATCTGCATTCAATCGGGGGTGTGACCGCTACCGGTCCAGCCCACAACTTAAGCGAAATCTGGACAGTTTAGGGGCTCGGCTGGGGATTAGCGCGGAAACCATGAGCCTTTCGATTAATGGAATCCGCGAGGAATTTGTCAGTTGGACCAGCGACATGATGGACCGGGCATTCAGCAATTTGCTGAGCGTTTTGGGCCTCATGTCCACAAGTGCTGGCGTCACCATCGATACGGTTCTGCCAACGAAGAAGTTCGTCAACGCGATCCGCGCGCGGAAGGGCAGAGCCCTACTCGAATACGAGCACAAGGTAGTGCGGATTGATCCGGCGCTAACCAGGATACCCGGCGTCGTGGCTTTAGGCGGCTCGCATGCATCACCCCGAATGCACTGGCGGCGCGGCCATGTCCGCACGCTGGCAGATGGGCGAAAAGTCCAAGTGAAGCCCTGCGTCGTTGGCGACGTGGCTCGGGGCACGATTGCGCATGACTATGTGGTGCGCCCCGCCCCCGTGCCACTGTCTTCAAGACTCGGCAGCGTGCCGGATTACGCCTAATGGAGAATACCGATGCACGATGACACCAAAGGCCCAAGCGCTGAGGCGCTGAGATTTATCTACGAGATATCTCTTTGTCCGCACGCGGACGAAATCCTGGCATGGGCTTTTGCATTTGATGCTTTCGCCGCGCAGGCCATAGCGACAACGCCAATCGATGCGGTGTTATTTTGCCCGGCATGCGGCGTTCAGCACATTGACCAGCCGCAACGGGAGAAGGGCTGGAGCAACCCGGCTCACAAAACCCATGAGTGTCAGGGTTGCGGCCATCTGTGGCGGCCGTCATCGACGCCGACGAATGGTGTCGCCGATGTCGCGCTCGGCACGAGCGATACCAGACCTGCAGTACGAGGCGTAGCGGCAGCGCGCGAGAGACCGCTGAGCGCCGATCTGCGCGCGCTATTACAGCGCTGCGCCGACGCGCTCTGTCGTTACGCGACTGACTATCCTGCGCAGCCGGACGCACTTCACCTGATGAACGTCCTCGATCGCATCTGTGCACGTGATCTAACTGAAGGCTGTGCGGCAGAGCAGGCGAAGTTGACCGCCCATGTTCTTGAGCAGATAGCTCACGAAGAATCCGAACGTCTCAATCTGGTCATAGGTCAGGGTTACGGCTTCGATCATTCAAAGCCGTACAACTCTTGGCGTTACGGGGTCATTCGCAAGTCTTTTACCGCCGTCATCGCCAAGGCTCGCCGAGAGGGCGAGATCGCCATGCGGGAGCGCTGTGTATTGGCGGCGCAGAAAGTCTTGGCGACTGGCGGAACACGCGAAGCCGCTCTCGATGCCATCCGCTCCCTCTCACCCGAGGGAGAGACGCGGTGACCGGTAGCAAGATCGAATGGTGTCAACGCTCCGACTGGAATGCGGTTCGGGGTTGCACACGGATATCGCCAGGCTGTGGCGGTCCGGGCCCGCATGGCGGCTGTTACGCTGAGCGCATCGCCGCGCGTTTCTCCGATCCTGGCCAGCCTTTTCACGGCTTCGCCAAGCGCACATCTTCCGGCCCACGCTGGACCGGCAGGGTCGAGGTGCAATGGGATCGCCTGACACTACCGCTCGGCTGGCGGAATCCGGCGACGATCTTCGCCAACAGCACCAATGACTGGTTCCACGAGGCGCTCCCGATTGACGAGATCGCCACCCTCTACGCAGTCGCAGTCGCCGCCGTCCATCTGCGCGGTCATCGCATTTTGATCCTCACCAAGCGCGCGGATCGTATGCGCGACGTGTTGCACGACGAGAGCTTCTGGGCGCAGGTGAATGCCGAGGCCGGCGCCTACGTCATGGAGCATACCGACCCGCTCAATCGCCGCAGTGACGATGCGCGCGCGACCTGCCGCGATGACTACGGTCCCACAAACCCACCTCCAGGCATCTGGCTCGGCATCTCGGTCGAAGATCAGCCACGGGCTGACGAGCGCTTGCCGCACCTGCGCGAGACACCGGCGGCGATCCGCTTTCTCTCGATCGAGCCGCTGATCGGCCCTATCGGTCAGCTTGATCTCGACGGCATCGGCTGGGTCATCGTGGGTGGGGAATCCGGCCCCAATGCCCGACCGATGCATCCAGACTGGGCGCGCTCGCTGCGGGATCAGTGCCAAGCCGCTGGGGTGCATTTCTTTATGAAACAGATGACAAAAAAGGCGTCTATCCCAATCGATTTGATGATCAGGGAGTTTCCTGATGCGCGGTAAACATGGGAATCACGCCAAAAGCGCAGCATCGCCGCGATGGTCAGAAGGAAAGATGATAGCGAGTACTGGCTACGCCAAAGTACGCGTTGGCCGGGGACATCCTTTGGCAGACCCGAACGGATACGCTTATGAACATTTGATCGTTTGGTGCGCGGCAGGCAACTTACCGCCTGCACGAGGCGAAATCCTCCACCATCGAAATGGGATAAAAACCGACAATAGGATCGAAAATCTCGAAAAGCTCTCCATGAGAGACCATGCCGCTGCGCATGGGCGCCTAAAGCTTTCAGAGGAAGCTGCTCGCAACATCCGTGAGCGATATGCGGCAGGCGGCACGACGCAGGTAGCCCTCGCCGCGGAGTTTGGGGTCCCACACACGCGCATATCGAAGGTAATCAGAGGCCAAATCTGGCGTTCGGCCGGCGGCCCTATTTCTGCTGAAGATCACAGGACACGCGATCCAATTACAGGCGCATTCGTCGGCAAGCGCGCCGCCGGGCGCCTACTCGACGGCGTCGAGCATTCGGAGATGCCGGCATGATCATAAATGAATGTTGCGCCAATTGCGGCTGTGAACTCGCGCGCCGGAAATTCACAGGCATCTCGGGGATCTACAACCCTGGTGATAGCGACATCGAGCTCTGCGAGCCGTGCTGGTTCGAAGAGAAGGACCTGATCGACCGGGAGGGCAACAATCACCCGGATCGCTTAGTCCACTACAAGCATATGATCGAGAGGTACGGATGACGATCCATATTCGCGTCGACGATGAAGAATTGAATAGCAAGCGTCGATTTGCCTGCGGTCTTGGACCAGACCTACCGGAAGGCGATGTCTACTTCTTCGCGAGCGAAGCAGGTGCCAGGCGCGCTGATTGCCCCGGCTGCAATCCTGCTGGCCCGCAGCCCCTCGGTACCCCGATCTCGCAACTGTCAGGACGGCCAGGTGAACCTGGTTACGATGAATTCTGCCGCATCGCGCGCTCGTGGGGGTTCGAATGATGATCGCCCGCATCTCCGGCGCCACCCGCATTCTGGGCAAGAGCCAGGGCTATTTCGGCCTTCCGGTCCGCGACGAATTGATCGCGGAAGAAGTCAACGGCGTCGGTACGCCGTGCATGGTGACGGCGTGGGAACCGACACCGGATGAGATCGCCCGCATCGTCGGCGGCGCTCCAGTGCATGTGCGCATCCTTGGAGTAGCGCACCCGCCAATCCTAGTTGAGGTGGGGAGCGTGCCGTCATGACCGGTTCGGTCGGCATCCTCAATGTCGGGGCAGGTGACACCAAGCTGTCGTTCGACCCGAACAACCTGGCCGAGCGCATCCGGGCCTGTCGGATCGTGCGCGACATGCTGCGCCGCGGTTACGCGCTACTGGTCGAGGTGACGCAGCCGGACGGCACTAAGGCCTATCAGCGAGCGCTCGATTTCCGCGAGGACACGGCGGAATACATTATCGCCGATTTCGATCCGGGTGCTGGCGAACCGCAAACCTTCATCAACGAGCACGAGCATGAAGAAACAGGCGAAGCGGCGACAGATCGCGCAGCAGCGGCAAGCCCAAAAACGAAACCGCCGCGCGGTCGACCGCGCAAAGCCATCCCTGCCGAGGGAGTCCGGGCAGTTGCTGTCGCACGTACCGCAGGCGGTTGAGGCATATGGTATCGCATTGCTCAACCGTCTCGACGGGATGGCCGGTCTCCGCGAGGGATTGCGCCGCATTGCAGCCGACCGCGGCGACTGGGCCGGCATTCCGATGCCGATGAGCGATACGCCGCTCGTCATTGAGCCGAGCTATCCCAAGGCGGCCGAGCTGATGGCGATCGGCCGCAACGCCGAACCGGAAGAACCGGGCTGGACGAAGGTCAACGAGTGGTACTCGCGCCGCCGCCGGCAGAGCGTTTTGATTGGCCGGGATCTCGCGGGTAAATTGCATTGGGGCTATTCCGGCGCCGTGCATCACGGTGGCCTCGAGCTGGCGACGCTCGGCGCATCGGATGCGTGGGGGATTGAACAGGAAGCACGGGCAGTGCGACTGCTCGGCACCCTCGTTCGACATCGGCAGTTCAAGCAGTATCTGCTAACCGGGATGTTCATCGAGCGCAGCCCGCGCAGCGGCGTTCACTATCTCTTCCGCAAGCTGCGACCCACGCTGGCGCTGCGCGAGAGCCGCGACGACATGCGCATTCTCTGCGCCCTCTGCCTGCATCCGATCGCCTATTACGCGGGATCGTGGGGCGGCGGCATGTGTCCCACAGACGACGTCATCGCGCATCTGATGCTGATGCGCGGTGATGAGCCGATGTTCTGGCGCCGCGCCAATCAGCATCCGCCCTATCGCTCGGAGGCGGGGCTATGAATTATGGTCGAGGTCGCCGAGGTGCCGACATGAGCGAACGCCGGGTCGCGCCGCGCCATTGCCTTTTACAACTTCCACAACCGAACGATCCCAATATGCAGCCGGGGATGCTCATGGCTGTACACCTGCTGCGCGTACACGCCGATGCTGTGGACAAGCATTATGGCAGTCGATGGTTGCGCTGGGTTGGATCGCGCTGTTTGTCACCAAAGTCGATGCGGCGCACTGCCGCTTGGCTGGAAGATTTCGTCGAAAGTCCAAGCAACACAGACGCGATTCGCTCACAGGAGATCACCCGTGGCTGAGCTGACACAGGTCCGTTGCCCTTGGTTCATACCGCTATCGCCGGGCCACGCGGCGATTTGCATGAAGCGTTGGAAAAAGTTGCCGTGGAACGCAGCCGTGCCGCTCACTACCAAAGACGGCGCATGCAACTGCCCTGTCGGCGCTCGCGCGGTTCTGGAACGGGAGACGCAGAAGTGAGCGAGATGATCAAGTGTGTCGCGCGGGCGATAAACGTCACGTACCAAACGCATGGCCAGAACGGCGACCTGCGCACCCGGGCATTGAGTGATGACATGGCAGCGGCACTAGCCCGTGCCGCGATCGAAGCCATGCGCGAGCCGACCAAGCCGATGATCGATAAGGCGTGGCACTTCTTAGGTTCAAATCTTCGATACGAAGAAGTTTATCGGCACATCATTGACGCCGCTCTCGGGCAACGGGAGACGCGCGATGGATGTTAAGGCCCAAACGATTTCATGGCCACGATGTCACTACTACCACTGCTCGGCGTGCAACTGGGCCGCACCGCAAGCAGATTTCGACGTCGAGCCCGAGCGCTGTCCACGCTGCGATGCGTTGTACGACGAATTGTATCGGCTGCTCGACTTGATAGGGGGCAATTTTTCAACGCTGCCGCCGGACGAGGCATCGGCGTTTGCAGACGCGTGGGAAGACGATGTTTGACCGCGGCCTCGTTCTCTCACTTTTCCCTGGTATCGGGCTTCTCGACATGGCGTTCGAGGAAGAGGGCTTTTGCGTCGTGCGCGGGCCGGACTTGCTATGGGGCGGCGATATAAAGCGATTTCATCCGCCGGCTAATAAGTTCGATGGCGTGATCGGCGGCCCACCATGCCAAGCATTCTCACGGCTGCGCTACTTCGTCGTGCACAACGGCCTCCGGGTCGCGGAGAATCTGATCCCCGAGTTTGAACGCTGCGTGGTCGAGGCGCAACCTCGCTGGTTTCTCATGGAGAATGTGCCAGAGGCGCCGATATGCCGCCCGGCAACAGCACATATCGTCCATAGCGAGCAGGTCGTCGATGTGTGGTGCGGCGGCGAGACGACCAGAAAGCGACGCTTCGATTTCGGCACGCTATGCGGCGCGCCCTTGCGCATCGTCGGTGAGGCCCTGCATCGCGTCGATCCTATGCCGACCGTCACCGCGTCTGGTGGCACACCGCCCGATTGGAAACCGACCCCTCGCCATCTCGCGACGCGAAAAGGGAAAGCCGCAACCGGCTTTAAATCCAAAGCCTATCTGGCGGTCGCCAAACGGGACCAGGGATTGCCGCCGGATTTTCTCGATAAGGCGCCCTTCACAGTCGCCGGCAAAATCAAGGTAATCGGCAACGGCGTCCCGCTGGCTATGGGGCGCGCTGTCGCCGCCGCGGTCATCAAAGCAGTAACCGGCAACGCCGCGCCGATGCACGCCGCGACCGCGTCGGTTAGGGCGATGATCGATGTCTGACCGTCGCCAACTCGTCTATGGCGGTGTTCCAGTGGCATATGGGCATCCGCCAAATTGTGGAAGATGCGGAAATGAGCGCAATCGTTGATGATCTGACGCCGGCGGAACGGCGCGCGGTGGCATTAATCGGGCTCGCAATCCGCATGCATGGCGGACGTGAAGGCGATGGGCTTTTCACCGGAATGAGCCGCTATGCGGTATTGGAGCAGCGCTTGCGGCTAAGCGCCGAGCGCAGCCGAACCGTAAGGCAATGCTGGGATACGCTATGCCGGTCGCTCGGATGGTCTCTAGCGATCATGCGATGGGACGAGCCAGCTCTCGCCCTTGTTGCTCCAACGGATGACGATTCCGACGTGCTGCGCGTCCTGGCAGAGCGAAGCCAGAGCTGCGTGATGATCGCGCGGTACCTACTCCGGCATGGACGGGCTCAGCCGAATGCGCCGGAGGAATCGCGCGCCGAATGGCCCGTTCTGGCCGATCCGCTGGACGTGTTCGACCTTCCTGCCGATGCCTCGCCGAGCGCCGCCGCATAGAGGCGTTGCTCCGCCTGCGCACGTCGATCGGCATCGTCGAGGTGCCGGCGCTGCACGAGATCTGCGACCGCATCACCGGGCTCGCCGGCGCATGACTGAGTCCTCCAGCCATCCGGGCCAGGCCGGAGGCGTGATGCGCCGTTCCGACGCCACCCGCGATCTGGAAAAGGCGATCGCCAAGCTCGACGCGGCGATCGCGGTTTCGACGGCGCAGCATAACCGGCTGCTCGCCGCCCGCGCCAAGGCGAAACGCGCGCTCGCGGTATTGCTGGCCGCGCCGGACGCCGGCGCTGCCGATGCCGGCTGACATGCCCGGCCCGGTTGTTATCGGCCGCCCACTGCCATTTGGCAGTGGTTTTTCACCGCATTGACCAGAAGGGGGAATGACGATGCTCACAGCGTTCCATCATGATCCGTCGCTCAAGGATTTTGTCCTGCACCAACTGGTGCAGCACCGCGAGACCGACAAGCTCGTCCAGGGCCGCTATTGGCACGCCGGCAAGGGCTGTGCGGTCGGCTGCACGCTGGAAGCGGTGCGGCTGCGCAACCATGCGCCATCGATCGATCACGAGGCGCACAATCTCTATGAAAGCGAGCTCGGCGTGCCGCGAGCCTTGGCGCGCCTTGAAGATCGGATTTTCGAGGGGCTGCCCAACGCGGCTGCGCAGCTCTGGCCGGAACGCTTTATTACGGCTATCGCCCCCGGCGCCGATCTGGCGATGGTGGTGCCGCGTTTCCTCTTCTGGCTGCTTGACGACGAGCTGCCGCAGCACGTCAAAGACAAATACCCGAAGACCAAGGCCGCACTGGCCGATGTCACCGCGCTCTATCGCGAGTGGATCGACACCGATCGCAAGCCTGACCGCGACCGCTGGGTAAAGGCGCGCGACGCCGCCGCCTACGCCGCCGCCTACGCCGCCGACGACGCCGCCGCCTACGCCGCCGCCTACGCCGCCGCCTACGCCGCCGACGCCGCCGCCGCCTACGCCGCCTACGCCGCCGCCGCCGACGCCGCCGCCGCCTACGCCGCCGACGCCGCCGCCTACGCCGCCGACGCCGCCTACGCCGCCGCCTACGCCGCCGCCTACGCCGCCGCCTACGTCGCCGACGCCGCCTACGCCGCCTACGCCGCCCGACGTGCGGCTTACCAGCGTCACGCCGATAAGCTGATCGAGCTGCTCGAAACCGCGCCGATCAGCAAAGCAGCGGCATAGCCGCGATGCCGCGGGCATATCGATCCTCTCGCGGAAAGCAAAGTGATGATCGCGCGGTACCTGCTCCGGCATGGACGGGCTCAGCCGAATGCGCCGGAGGAATCGCGCGCCGAATGGCCCGTTCTGGCCGATCCGCTGGACGTGTTCGACCTTCCTGCCGATGCCTCGCCGAGCGCCGCCGCATCCGAGACGGCGGAGGCCGCGGAGGAGACCCCACAATTCGGCCTCTTTGGAGATGATCAATGACGCGATACCGATTGCTGCTGGAAGCGTTGACGCCAATCGCGCACGGCGACACCCGCACCGGGATCGACAATCCGACCAACATCCGCCTGTTCATGACGCAACCGACGACGGCAAACGGTCGGTTGGTCTATGCGCCACATATAAGCGAGAACGCCTTACGCACTGCAATGCTGCGGCGCCCGCTCGCCGATCACCTGCTGACGACCCTGGGAGTCGATCCCGGCTCTCTCTCGCGCGCCGTGTTGGCGCTCCTCTACTCAGGCGGCAACATGGGGCACGGCCGAACGCCCGGAGACGAAGCAGTGCTCGGCCACATGCTGAAACGGCTCTATCCGTCGCTCGATCTGCTTGGGGGCGCCGTCGATACGTTCATTATCCCGCGCTCGCGGCTGCGGATGTCCGCATGGCTAGTGGCGCAGGAATACCTCACGCCGATCGAGACACTCTTTCCCGAGCTCGCCGACACTGCACGGACGATCAGTGCCTACGATCTGATCGGGCAAGAGACCCGCACCCGTGGAACCGGCGAGAAGGCCGGCGGCAATCAAATGCTGTACACCTATCAGGTGCTCGCCGCAGGCGCGCGCATCGTTATCGAATTCACGATCGATTCCTGGACACCGCAGCCGACGGTCGGCGCGTTGGCCCGGGGCGTCGCGGAATGGGACGGCTTCATCGGCGGTCAGGGCCGGCAAGGGAAGGGCCGCTGCCGGGCCGAATGGATCAGCGCCGCGCCTGCTCTTGAGTCTTATGATCGGCATCTCACGGACAATGCGGATGCGTTGCGCGCCGGGATCCTTGACGGCTCACTCGGGACCGGGAAGACGCTATGCGCGGCATGACTTTGCCGACCGACCGCTTCCCAACCGCATGCCGGGAGCTCGAGTTCGGAGAGACGAAACGGCGGTGCTGGCGCGCTCTATGGCAGCGGTGGCAGAACCTCACATGTGAGCCGCTCCGCGTCGTGGCGCACCTCGCGAACGGTTACATCGCGCCGGTAGACGGCGGACTACATCTCGATGGAATCCTGAGCGCTGCCTGCTTTTCGCTCTACCCGTCCGTGATCAATCCGACCGCGGACCGCTATATCATTCCGCTCCCTCTGTCCCTCGCCTGGGTATCGCCGATCGGCGACCCGCTATGGCTGGCCACCGAACTGCGGCCAGCGGATGAGGCAAAGCTGGGCGTGGCATATCTCCATGCCCGATATCCAGTCGACCGCGCCGATCTGGCAGGCCGCCGGGCCGTACTCACATCGGCCGGACGCTACAAAGACGCCCGCCTGCCGCTTGCGGTGACCGTTGCCGACCGCGTGGAGGGTTGGTGCATCGGCGATGCAGGGCAGGTCAATCGCCTGCTGAACCTGATCGACTATATCGGTCGCAAGAGCGCGCACGGATTTGGCAGAGTCATCAAATGGGAGATCGCCGCGGCACCCGATGTCGATCCCGAGACGATCCTCGACCGGAGGGCGGTGCCGCTCGACTATCTTGCGGAGATCGGTGCTTCAGTCGCAGCAACTCGTTTAGCGCCTCGTCTGGGTTGGACGCCGCCATATTGGCATCCCGCATCGCAGGGGCCGGTCAGGACCGCGGCATGGACGCACTAACCCGAGCCGGATTTATCGCTCACGCCCAAAGCGCCGGATACCAACGGCGGCTCGGGACCACAATTGCGCTATTGCGCGCTGAGCTCGATGATCGCAGCTACGTCTCATTTTCCGCGGGGAAAGACTCGTCGGTAATCGCCCATCTCTGCCACGCCATCCGATCCGATATTCCCGTGCTAATGGTTGACCCCGGTTGCCCGACGCATTGGCTGGAAGGAGAAAGACTGGCCTGGACAGCCTACGCGGAGGCGTTCGGCTGGCAATTGGTTCTATTCCCGTGGGATAAATGGCGCGAGGTCAGCGCTGCTCGGACAATCGCTGAGCACCGCCGCCTCGCTCACGCCGGAATGTTCGCCGATCTTCATGCTTGGGCGGCGGCGCATGGCCTCGACCAACGCGTCATGGGGATGCGATCCGAAGAGTCGCCGCAACGAGCCATTCTCGGGGCAACGCGGGGTCCGTCATATGTATTGGCCGATGGAACTCGCGCGCTAAATCCGATCATTGATTGGCGCGTAGCTGACGTCTGGGCCTACATCCTGACGCATCGGCTGCCCTGGCTGACAATCTACGACCATCTCGGGCCAGCAGCGCGGAACGGTCTCATCGGCCGCAGCGGCGCAACCCACGGCCGGCTGGCGTGGCTCAAACTGCATTATCCCGATGCGTATCTGCTAGCGCGCACGTTGATGCCCATCGAGGCCGCGCAATATGCCTGAGACCGCTTCGGAACTCATCTGGAACGCATTCGGAGCGCGCGCGCCGGAGGGGAAGACGGGATCGCAATACCGCTTCGAGCCAGCCATGGGCCATTGCGCGATCTGCGGCGCGGCGATCACGGAAGGCGTGCCATTTGCGCCCCGCCGTGGAGTCGTCGGCATCGACAATCCTACATTCAGCGGCTATGCCGAATATGCCCGCTGGGGCTCGCATGTCTGCCGAGCCTGTGCATGGCTGTGCGGTGACCCGAAGCGCACGCATCGGGCGATGCTCGTCGTCGGCGATAGGGGTTGGTGGCCGACGATTGCTCAGGCGATCGATGGACGGCCGAGATGGCGTAACATCCTCGGCGAGATCGCGCGCGCCGCGCCGGAAATGCCGATGACCGGCGTGTTGACGACCGATCCCAAACCCCGGCTATGGCCGCGCGCCCAATTGGCAACTTGTGGCCGCCCCGGGATGTATTTTCACTGCCCCGAGCAGGACATCTCCGGATGGCGCCAGTTCGACCTGCGGACTGTGGCGCAAGCGCTTGCGGCCGTAAACGCCGCGATCACCATTGGCGCGACCAAGTCCGCAGCACTGCGCGGGATTTGGACAATGCCGACGCTTGCGGACAGGCATGGAACCAAGATTGTCGATAGAGTCGAGCGCCGGCTTGCCGAGTATCGCGGCAGCACCGAATTCATGATAGCGGCCGTGGTGGCATAGCTAATGACCGCCCGAAAGGACGCGCTCCATCTTCCGTCCCGCACGCCGGCATACGTTGATCGCGAGACCGGCGCCGCCGAATTGCGCATCTCTCCAGAGACCTGGGACAAATGGGTTGACGACGGTACGCTGCCTAAACCCGCCCCCGGCTTCCCTATGTCAACACCCCGTTGGCGCTGGGAAGACGTAGACCGTAAGCTGTCGGGAAGATCGCCGAGCGACGCCGATTCATTCGTGGCTACAGCAGGGGGATGGCGTGGGGCGCCGAAGGGTCGGAAGCGTGCCGCTGCCTAAAGGTGTCGAGAAGGTCACCGCACGCGGCCGGACCTATTACTATTGGAATCCAGGTCGCGGGACGGCGAGGGCAGGGGACCGTATCCCCCTGCCTAATGCCGATACCAACCCAGTAGCGTTTTGGCGTGAAGTCGAGCGTCGCCGCAATGAGGCGCCAACGATCTACCCGAGCGGCAGCGTCGGCGATCTTATTGTTCGCTACCGGGCATCAAAGGATTTCGGGAAGCTCGCTGACAAGACCCAATCCACCTATGGGGTGCATCTTGATCGCTTTTCAGCTCCAGGCGGATGGGGACTAAAGAACGCGCGCCAGCTGACGCCGATGGGCGTGATGGCAGAGCGCGATGATCAAAAAGATACGCCCGTCATGGCAAACCAGATGCTCGCGGTCGGGCGCTCGCTCTGGGATTGGGCGATCCCACTCGGCTTGGTCGATGCCAACCCATTCGAGAAGGTAAAACCGCTAGACGTGGCTGACCGCGGCCATGTTCCCTGGCCGGGCTGGCTGGTTGATATGGTTCTCGGCACCGCACCTCCAGACCTAACGCGCATGGTCCGACTCGGGCGAATGACATGCCAGCGGGAGAGCGACCTCGTGCGTTTTGGCCCCCAGCATCGCGATCGTAATGGCCTCTGGTGCCGCCCGCAGAAGACGCGGAAACGCCGCCGTGCGTTCCTGATCCCGCTTGCCACAGTCGATGCCATGGAGTTGGACCGTTGGCCGGGAACCGCCCTCGTTTTCCGCAATGACCGCTTCAAGGCACCTGTCGAGCGCATCCGAGACGACCTCTACCTCTTTTCGCCGCGCGGCACGGATTACAATCCGGAAAGCCTGCGGTCTCGCTGGGGTCGCTGGCTGAAGTCTGACAATGGTCGGGAAATCTGCAACGCCTGGCGCAAATGGCTCACCGAATGCGTGACACGCTACGAATGGGAGATCGACCCGGAGGATTCCCGCGGCCCGACGATCCACGGCCTCAGAGGCTCAGGCATTCTCCTGCGCATAGCCGGCGGCTACGACACTGACCAGATCGCGAATGATATCGGCATGTCGCGGCCGATGGTGGATCATTACATGCGCTTTCGCGATCAGATGGAGGTGGCTGCGGGCGGTCGCAGCCGTCTCAAGCTGGTCGATGCCGAGGGGTAGACCCGGAACGCCGGAATGGCTATATACGGCCTTCGATATGGCTGATTTGCAAAACCGATCTTTGGGATTGCAAAACCACCTTTGGAAAGCCGCAGAAATCCTAGGCTTTTGGTGGGGGATCGTCTAACGGTAGGGTAGCGAGTTTTGGGCTAAGTATTTGGCCACGCTTGATCTGTTTTGCGGACACCCTAAAAATCCATACCAATAAAACCAATGACTTCCGGGTGGTTTGCAAAACCACCCGCACCGATATCAGGCAGTGTTCTCTATCCATGGCAAGAGCCGTGCCCCCGCGCATCTTTCCCTGGCCAAGACAGACGCTTGGCGGCGTCGTCAGACAGGGCGAGTCGATCATCGTATGGTGCAACAATTACGCCTGCGCCTACCGGCTCGAACATGGGGCGCAGTACCGTGCCATTCTCACTGTGGCCGACCTCACAGCCTATGCCGAGAGATATGGCGACAATCTCGAGTTCGGCTCCTTTCGTCGCCGTTTGCGCTGCCGGCATTGCGGATGCCGCGATGTCAGCACGATTGCCGATCACCCATACGTGACGCCGAAAGAGCGGGCAGAGCGGGAGGCCCGTGATCGGGAAAATCGATAGATCGGTTCAGCGCCTCACCCGTTTCCCGCCTCGCGAGCGCATCGGCGCTTCGGGCAGAGGCGGTTTCGGCTGAAATGGTTTTGGTGCCGATGCTGGGTCAAGCTTCGAGAGATGGCAGACCGATCTCACCTGCTGCCGTTTCTCGATTTCTTTATGCAATTTTCACGATCATTTCTATGTCCGAACCTTGAGCCAAACGCGTATATCTCGCAAGCTAATGTAAGCCAGGAGTAATAAGAAAATGTCCGGAGGAAACCCTAATAAATTCAGCCCGACGGAACTCGCGCAGCATATAATAGTGTGGCATCTGGCCGCCCAGGGTTGTGTAGATGGTAAAGAACTCGCCCGATCATTTGATCGGCAGCGACAATTAACCCAACGATGGGACTTGCATACTCATCAACATCTTGCCGTTCTGGCCATTATGGCTCGGGGAGCTAACCGGCAAGAACCTGCAATGGTTGCCGCCGATGTACCTCGCCGACCACAGAGGCGGCAGTAAAACCAGTCAGATCACGACCGCCTTGCGCGGGCGACCTCGGCGGGGGGCGTCATCAATCAACAAATCGGGCGGCGTTCGCCACGGCGGCACGCCCTCGTGGATCGCGGCCATGGCGAGGGCCAGCAGCCGCGGATGGCGGATCAAATTGCCATGCTCCCAGCGGATATAGGTGCGCAGCGGCACGCCGAGATGATCAGCCGCCATCTGTTGCGTGGTGAATCCGGCGAGTGTCCGCCAGGCCCGAAGGGCGGGTCCGGTGAGGGTGATCGGTTCCATTGTGGGAGCTTGTCTCACGGCCATAAAAATATGCAATGACGATCATTTTTTCTTGCATCTGTCTACGCTGGTACTAATATCTTTCTTGTCAACGGACGATGCCCCGGCGCGAAAGCGGGTGAGGGCGCAGCGGAGGACAAAATGACCGATTACACCATTCACGGTATTCGCTTCACCCGACGCGCGAAACAGACCCCGCGCGGAGCAATTTGGTGCTGGGTGACCAACCCCTCCGTCACCGATCTCCTGGCAGGGATCGAAATTCGTCGCGCCACGGGGCCAGAGACCCACGAACTCAACCGGCGCTCAGCCGCCAATCCGGCAGCGATGTCATTACCGGGGGTTCACCCGAGTTACCGAATCTGACAGCCACGGGATGTGCCCCGGCGCCGCGCGCGGATGGGGCCTAGCGGAGAGAAGCGATATGACAACCACCATTATCATGAGCGCACTTGACCTCGCTGCCGCGCTGGGCGATGGGCGCGCCACTGTCGAGGCGCCGGATGCGGTCGATTACGACGACGGCGACTGCGTCAATTCTGGCGCGGCGTGGCCAAGTTTCGAGCTGACTATTCGCCTCGGTGAGTGGTCGCTTGACGTGCCGGTCTGGAAATGCGCCGGCTGGGGATTGGCCGCCAATTGGGGCGGCTCGCGGCGCGGCTGGGCTGTGTCGGACGAAGACGGCACATATCGGGGCTTCCGGCGGTCGCGGGTAATCGAGACCGATGATGAGGAGTACATGGTCGAGATCGCGGGCGGCGATAATCTCGGCAGCGACATCGATCTACCGGCCGGCAGCGACATCGATGCAGCCGAAGCAGCGGCCGAGGCCATCGGCGATGCGCTACAGGCCGCCTACGACCGGGTCGATATTCCGGAGCCGTCGCTCGACGAGCTCGACGAGAGCGATGTGCGGCGGCCCTACTGGATCGAGATATCCCGGGCGCTGGAGATCGCCATCGGCCCCGCTGTACATCGGATCATCGCTGATGGCCACCGTGAGGATGATTACGAGGCGGGAGGCGATGGTGTGGTGTGGCTCGTTCGCGGGCTGCCGACCCTCGCCGGCGAGCGCTACGAGACCCGCGATCAGGCCGAGGCCGCGGTGCGCGAGGAACTGCCGGCGGTCATCGCCGAGCTCCGCTATCTCAACACTGTCGTCGTCACCGTGGACGACAGTGTCGAGGCCGGCAATTGCCGCGCCGGAACCGAGAAAGCCGCCGAGACGATCCGCGCCCGTCGCGGCCTCGACGCCAACGACGAGATCACCGCCGAAGACGTCCTTGCCGTGATGCCGGACAGCGATGCCGCGCGGCGGGTCTGTGTAATTGCCGCGCTGCGGCAGTAACCAGTGAGTTCAGGCCATGGCTGCGATTAGCAAACGACGACGCCGGCAGTTGTTCAATGCCCAAGGCGGCATGTGCTTCTATTGCCGTTGTGATGGTGGTGCCGATGCCCGATAACCGCCTGCGCCTCGTCGCCGGACCGCCGTTGCGGGCGGTCCTCGCCGCAACCGGCAACGAATACCCGACCGGCCGGGTCAATGCCGTCGCCGAGCGCTACCTAGCGATGATCGAGGCTGTTCGGCCGGTCTTCGGCCGCCAGGAATGGCTGGCGATCTTTGACGCGCTCAACGGCGTCGGCCATGATGACTTCCGCGCCGGCGAGGATGCGCCGCGGGTTCCGGCTTGGGCCGGAATCGCGGCGGAGATCATCGATGCGCGCGGCCTCGGCGAGCACTGGGGTATCGACCAAGCCGCGTTGGCGCGGAAAGTCCATGCTTTGCCGGAGCCGGCGCGCATCGCCATCGTCGAGACCGCGCAGCGCTTTTGGGCGCTCTGCGACCTGCCGGACAGCGAGGCACTCCATCTCGCAACCAGCCATCCGGCGACGTGGCCCTAGGACCTTGGGAGAGAGAATTTGGACATCGAGGATTTGAGGCGGATCGTCGCCGAGGATGCGGCAATCCGTCAAATCCAGCGGTTGCAACCGATTGGCGGTGCTGGCGAGAAGATCATGCCGGCTGTTTATGACGGGCATCGGCATGCGATAGAGCATCGCCGCATCGACGGCGAGATTGTGCCTTGCGCAGTACTCGCCGGCGTGCCGCGGCAGGCGCGCTTGCTGTCGGCCGCCATGCTGAAGGCAATTCGCAAGGGCGTCATCCGCATTGCCTACATAAGCGTCGATTTCTCCGAGTTTAGCGATTTCGTCGATCATGGCGAGGTCACGACGCTCGATGCTCCTCATCGCCTGTATGATGCGATTTTCCGCGACAGCGAAACGCTTGACGGCACCCCGTTTCCCCGTACGGAGCTTTATCAATCGCTCGATGCGGCATCGCCGCGAGATTCGCGCGCTTTGTTTGCGGCGAGTCCAACCGCTCTACTGTTTGGCACATGGAATTCGACCGGGCACCGCGGCGGCCGCGGCGGTAAATTCGCTCGGTGTCTCGTTTCCGAGATCATCGCCGTTGGCATAGCGGTCGATGCCAACGGCAAATATGACGGCGTGCGGTCAACCGGCCGCATGGACCCTTTGCAAATCCGCAGGGGAGTTCCGATCGTAATTGATGACGATGGCGATTGGCGCATCGGCGACGGCCGGCGAGGCCAATCCACGCCGGCACAGATCAATCACGGCAACATTCCCCCGATGCTCGTCGGTGGCGGTGTATCGGCCGATCATTGTCGCCGGATTACGGCCCTCTCTTGCGCCGCTCTCCGCCGCTGCCGGCTGCCGACGCACGATGAGCTCGCTGCTCATGTCATGCTCGCGGCGTTGGGATTGTTCGCGCTGGCAAGCCAGAAGGACGATGACTATTTGCTGCGCTCGCGCTGTCATCTTGTGCCGGACGGCAATGCGCCGCTCGAAATCGTGCGACGTGATGGTTCGATATTGACTGTCGAGCTTGATGCTGCGGAGGCCACGCGCCTTGCAGAAGAGGCAATTGCGGCAGCGCGGCAGGCGGGTGTGCCCTGGGGCGACATGCCTTTACGGCTGCGTCCGCAGGAAAAGCTGACCGAACTGGTACGAAGATCACGGGAGATCGACGTCTCGGACGAAGAATCATGACCGACCTGGTCATCGAGGTCCAATTCCTTGTTGGGGCCGCCTTTCTGGCGCGAACGGATCGTCCAGATCGAATCGAATGGCCACCGCATCCTGATCGACTCTTTAGGGCCATAACTGCGGCGAGAAATCGCCGGCTCGATGTCCCACGCAGCACATATCGGCGCGAGCAGCATGCGCTCGAATGGCTTGAGCGGCTGCCCACGCCGCGCGTCGCGGCACCGCAAGCCTTTCTGCGCTCTGCCGTCACCAGCTATGTACCGGTCAATGATATCGGCTGGAATCGGGGATCGCAGCCACGCTTTTATCCAGCCGTAATTCCCGATGACGACATGCCGCTGATCTATCTGTGGCGCCCGGCCCCCGGCATTGAGCGGCATGGCACGACCCTGGACATCATGCTTGCCGAGGTTACTTATCTGGGTTCTGCTCATTCTCTGGTTGCAGTGCGTCGGCGCACCACTTGTCCGGCAATGCTATTTTGGCAAGGACCGCTACGCGTTCCCTATCCGGGCCGACTGGCCGAACTGGAGCGAGGCTGGCGGCGAGGATATCGCGTTCTCCCTTCCCGCGTGTTGAGCGATAGCGATGATCACGCCTGAGCCCGAATTGCGGCGGCGCCGTGGCCGGCCTGCCGCTATTTCCCCATTAGCCGAATACCGGACATGGCCGCTACGCGCTGATGACGCGCTGCATGCGTTCGCGGCGCTTGGGGGTGCCCTCTGCGGGCTTTACGTCAGCACCGATCGCCGCGGCGAGGGTCGAGTGCAATTGCAGCTACATGGAGACATAGATGTTGCGGCCACGGCCGCCGCAGAACGAATGATTGTTCTGGCCGAGTCGGGCGCCAATGCGGCGCTGGCAGCTAGCCCGTGGGATTTACTGTTGGGGCTGGGGCAGCAACCGGATTTATCGACGCGTACCGCCGAATTGTGGGCGGGCGCGACGGCGTCATCGATCGCCATGGCGCTCCGCGGCCAATCCACCCTGGAAATGCGCGTATCGCTACGACTCGAGCTGTCGCATCCTTCAGATGCACCTGCCGCACGTCGGGCCATTGGCTCGAAGCCAGTACCGCGCTTGTCGTCGCGTGGCCTGAACGCGCTGGCGGCGCTTGCGCTGTACGAATGGCAGTCGCGCTGGCCGCAAAGCGGCGCGACGGGGCGCGGCGACAACCGTCAGGTCTGGCGTATTACACCAGTCGCCCGGATGACAGGCCAAGAGTGGTTGGGGCGCCTCGGCGACTGGCCCCGGTGGGCAGAATGCGGCAGCGACGAAGGCATGCGCCACGGCACAATTGATATCTGGCGCCATCGTGTGGCGCACAATGCGCGCGTACTCTATCTCGCCGACCCGGACCGTATCGTGATCACCGATGAGAACGATCCGACAATGGCGCTCGGGATGAATGCGGCTGCGACAGCCCTGATTGGAGGGACGATTGATAAGATCGCCTCAGCGTTAGGAGTTTCGGCATCCCTGTTAGAACGTTGGTCCAGAGGCCATGATCTTCCGCCAAGAGATGCGCCGGTCTGGCGAGATCTTCGAACCATCCTTCACCGGCGCCTGAGCGCCCTCGGTCAAGTGGCGGAAGAATTCGATCGGCTCACGCGCGAAGCGCGGGCGCCAGATGATTGATACCCCGTGGCGTTGAGCATCCCGTCGCCCCGTTTGCGGCTGGAGGAATGGGGCCGTGCAATTCCCGGCATCTGGCATGCGGTCGAGGGCGAACGTGCTTCCTGGCGCCAGGATATTGCGGGCTGGCCGGCACCGATCTTCCTGCCGCTGGAACATGCCGGGCGCGCGACCTTGGCCGCGATCGCGGCGTCCGGCCAGCGACCGCCTTCCGGACCGGCCGAACTCAGTCCCGCCGCCTGTGTGACGCAATGCCTCGCGACCTGGCGCATGACACAGGGGATTTATCGGATCGACCCCACGCTCTACGAGGCGCTGATCGCGACGCCGGTAACCGGCGATATCCCGTCCGATGTGTTGCTCTATCTGCCGGAATGGTGCGTCTATATCGAAACGCCAGGGATGATCGTTCCGACCGCCGATGGTGCCGATATCCCCGTCTATGGGCTGTGGTACTGGCTCGACATCACCCGAGATCGGCCAACAATGATCCTCTCCGTCGGGATCGACATTGGAAGACGACCGCCTTTCCCCGTGCAGCATGTTCCATTGGTAGGTACGCTCGAACACGCGCTCGACGAGACCGTACGCGAATGGGAGAGCGCGCTCATCCGCGGCAACGCCAAGCGGCCGCCTCCACCAGCCTACCGCGAGGCGGCGGCCCGATTCTTGCCGCCGGCGCTGTCGCTCATCCTCTATCTGTGCAGCCGGAGCGTCGAGATTGCCGGTGCCGCTGGCGGACCAGCCAACCCGACGCCTCAAAAGACACGGCGCGGCATGCGAATATTTCCGGCCAATGGTCCCCGCCAATGGGAGGTTGGCGTGCGGCTGGGCGCCGCATTGCGCACCGCCTATGCGCGCGAGAGCGAAGGCGGCAATGGACACTCGGTCTATAATCTCCGGCCGCACATCCGAGGCGCGCACTGGCATACCTACCTGCTCGGTCCCCGCGCGCCGCGCGAGAACGCGGCGCCGCAGCGCCGCGAGCTGCGCTGGCTGCCCCCAATCCCCGTCGCGATCGAGGATTACGATGCACTGCCGACCGTGATCCGGCCGGTACGGCCGTAAAAAAAGGCCGGCCCCTCTTTCGAGAAGCCGGCCTTTATCGCCGCGGTGCTAGCGAGCCGGGTGAGCCGGCTCCCGACGGCAATTAGACACGCGGTGGCCAGCGCCAGGCGCGAGGTGCTGTCGTCGCGGTAAGCTGGCGCGACGCGAGCAGATGGTGCGACAAAGAAGGGCTGAACTTCAGTCTATTTTATCTGTTGACCCTATAGGATCACCTATCATATTGATAGGCAATGGATGATGCGCGACGCCCTTCCCGAACCGTAACTCCTTTCCGGATGCGACCGGAAAAGGCGCAGCAAATCATCCGGAAGATCGCCGCTGATACCGGCAAGGTAATCATCGGCGATCATGCTCGGGAGCGGATGGAGCTTCGGGAAATCTCGGATATTGAGGTCTACCGGTTGCTTCGAACAGGTCACGTAATGGAGGAGCCAACACAAACTGAGCGGAAAGAATGGAAGTGCAAGGTAACCAAAACATTAAAAGGAAATCGCGAGGCTGGAGTGGTAACCATCATCCTGATCAACGGGATGCTCTTTATCAAAACGGTCGAGTGGGAAGACCTATGAGGAGAGAACCGATGACGCAACACTACGCCGTCAGGGGTAGGGAGAAGGCGTCGGAAGCCTACCACTATACTCAGTGCGGGCTTGACGACGTCTTTCTGCTGAACGGCTATAAGCGCCATCAGACTTCCTATGGAAGCGGGGTCACTGTGGAGAATGCGGAGGGGTTGCATCACGCCATTGCTGAGCATCTATGCCGGAATAAGGCATTCCTCAGCAGCAAGGAGTTCCGTTTCCTACGGAAGCTGTTGGACCTTACCCAGGCCGAACTAGCCGTGTTTCTGGGTTGCGATGCTCAGTCCATCGCCAGGTGGGAAAAAGGGAAGACTGATATCAACGGAGCTGCCGACAAGCTTGTCCGCGTGCTTTATCTCGCCTCGCGTCTAGGCGATATAGACGCAGCCGAACTGATCAAGAAAATCTCTGCCTTAGACGCAAAGATTACAGACCGCCAAGAGTTTGAAGATACCCCCGAAGGTTGGAAGGCTGCTGCATAAGCTTTCCCAAGGCGCACTTCTTGTGAAAAGGCCGGCCCTAGGAATCCGGCCTTTTTTATTTTCATTGGTCGTGATGGACCACCTCGCGCGAATTGAACTCCACGCCTTCCTTGGCGTAGCGCTGAGCAAGCCAGATAGGCCCTGGCACGGTATGGATGCCGTCGTCGGCCGCCGTGTGATGGTCTTTGCAGAGCAGCACTCCGTTGACGAGCATGTCGTCGACGAAGGTTTCCCACCTGGCAGGATCGAAGTTCGGCCAATCGAACGCCTGCATCGCCTCCCGCTGACCCGGGGTGAAGGCGGCGACGCCGGTGCGGCAGTCGAGCTCGACCAGACGCCAGTCGATTTCTTCGGCAAGGCACCGCTCGATCGGATGGTGATGCGCCTCAAGCGGCCCAGCCTCGGCCGCGGTCCGCTGGCAGATGTAGCAGCGGCCACCCTCGCGCTCGATGAGCAGCTTGCGGGTGCGGGTGAATAGCGCCGTGGTCACCCGCGCGCCGTGTTCCGGGATGTTGACGTCGACCGAGAGCGTCTCCTTTTCGACATGCGCGGCCGTCAAGTCACCGATCATCAATTCCCCCAGATGCAGTATTGGCCGGCTGTCTTGGCCAGTGCGCTATCGCCATGCGCATTCGCCTCGGCTTGCAGGGCGCAGGCGAGCTTGGCCGCCAGGGATAGCGAGTTGCTGGTCAGGCTCACGGCCTCATTGGCGAGGGCGAGGCTGCCGCCGATGGTGCCGATCGCCGCGCCGGCGCCGACCAGACCGGCACAGCCCGAAAGCGCGAGGCCGGCGAGAAGCGTCAAGAGCCTCATGGCCAATCGGGCAGCGGCACCTTGCGGCCGCTGAGCTCGTGCGTGCTGTCGGCGAGGAATTCAATCTGGCCAGCGCGCACGAAGGAATGGCATCGCGCCGGCGGCGCCCGATGCCCAGTGCTTTGCTCTTTCCCGGCATCCTCGCCGTTGTATGTGACCAGCACGGACGGCCTAAGCGTCGGGGCATCGATTTTGCCATCCCAGGACCAGGCATGCGGCCCTTCGACGGCGACGACGTGGGCGCTATCGCAACCGGGGCACCAGAAAGCGATGCCATTGTCGCCGGCGCCATTCGCAACGACGCTGCGCAGCTTTGGGCTAAGCTGGGCCATCACCTGCGCTCCGGTGCCAGAGAAAACCGCGCTGTCTTGTAGTGCGCGAGATCGCCCTTGCTGCGTACGGGCTCAGCACGCAACATCGCGTCGATCTTCTTACCTTCGGCCTTGGCGAGCTGATGATGCCCAGCTCGTCGGGAAAGATGGCCATCCGGTTTGACCCAGAAGGCAAAGCGCTCCAGCTCGTCAAGCGGCCATTTCGGACGCATGAGGTACGCCTCGGCCTGAAGCGGCGGCGAAAGCTCTCGAAAATCGACGAAGCTCATAACGAGGCCGTAAATTCGCCGTTGCGTAGATAACCGTGGTAGCCGTTGAGCACGATCGACGGTGAACAGCTGATGGTCGGCAGTTCGCCGGTGACGATCCAGCCATCGCCGTTTGACGACTTCCGGTCTACCTCCCATTGCTCGCCATTCGGCCCGACGACGCAGATCGGCGCACGCTTGTCAGCCCAATCCCGCCAGTAATGGACGGAGAGGAAAGGATCACCGCGCTCGCACATTGGCGTTTCTCGGAAGCCGGAACGCTTGAACGCTTTCAGCTCGCCAAACGGGTCGAAATAAAACGGCTGAAACCAGGCCATGCCCGGCGTGAAAATACGCTTGTCGTTGCGGTAGAAGCCGCGCTTGACAGCATCCTCGCCCAGTTCCACGTACTCGGCGAAACTGAGCACGCGCGTGATGCGGATGCTCATCAGACGAGCCCGGCCGCGCCGCTGGCGTCGCGGAACTCGACCGTCCCCGGGATCTGCTGGTGCGCCCAAAGATAGGGGAACGGCGGCGAGCGCCAGTCGTAGATGTCCGGGGTGCGGTTATCGAGGATGTAGATGTCCCCGCCGGCGCGGCAGCCGAGGACCGCATGGTACTGGCGCACCGGCGCACGCCCGGGCGCTGGCGGCTCCGCTTCGATCCAGCATAGCACGACGAACATATCGGCCACCGGCCAGCCGGCCTCGCGCAGGGCTTTCGCCTTGGCGACCGTGTAATCCCTGCATTCCCAGACTTCACCAGTGGCGGGCGCGTCGATCCAATTGTCGGCTGCCTGGTCGACGCCGAGCCCCTGATAGGGAATGGCATTGACCCGATTGTTGATGGCGCGGAGTTGCGCGAGCTGCTGAGCGGTCGGGGTCATGCGTCAATCCTCGACTTTTTCAGTCAGCAGCCGCACATAACCGGAGCCGTCGCCCCACAGCTCGACGCCCGTTATCGCGACGCCGCTGCACTGGCCCCATTCCGCGGCCCAGACGCCGGTTTCTGCGTCGACGCGATAGGAGCCGCCTTTGTAGCCTTTGATCGTCGAGGCCAGCGCCGCTCTGCACTTGGCGAGCAAATCGCCAGCGGTTACTTCCGGATGGGTCTGCCGGACGCCGAGCGCCAAGTCTTCATAGTAGCCGCGATACGACCGCAACTCACCGGGGATAAGGCCCCAGCGATCGTACATGACCAATGCCGCCGGATGAGCCTTTTCCAGCTCCGCGACCAGCGTTCCGAGGGTAATCGCTCCCATGAGCGCGCCGGGGCTCATGGGCAAGTCCCCACCCCCGCGTGCGTCCGGCAATAGGCGCTAAAACCGGGCTCCTGGTACGGACCGCAGCTCGCGAGCACGAGGCCGGCGAGCAACAGGATGAGGGCGCGCATCATGACGCGGGCTGCGCTGGTGCCGCGGACCACGTGCACGAGATGCCAGCGGCCTGCGATGCCTTTGACGCATTGACGGCGACGTCATGGCTGCCGGCGATCACGGCGATCGCCGTCGTCTCATTGGCGAGCGCCTGGGTTGCGCAAGCGCCCGCTTGGGCGGCGGTCATGACCGCGCCTGCAACCGCGGCGGCCGACTGGCCGGCAGAGATGATCTGCGCCGGGGTCGGCGTGGTTGTGCCGGTGCAGGCGCCGAGGGCGAGCAGCCCGACCGGCAATAGAAAGCGCACAAGACGCATGGGAACCTCCATCAGGATCGGGTGAGACGCCGCGCCTGCCGCGCCGCGACGAGCTTTTGAATTCCGTGCGCGGCGATGATCAGCACCGCCGCGACCGTCAGGGAGACGCCGTCGGGCACCGGCCGCGGGCATCCGCTGAGCAGCCAGCCGATCGCCGGCGCCAGTGATGCGGCCGTCATCGTCGCGGCGGCCGTCACGGTCATCGAGGCCGGGCTTGCCGAAAGTCCCGCGGGCGCGGGAACGGGCGCGAGCGGCGTCACCGCCGCGGGCGTATCGTCGGGCATGGGAATTTCCTTGTGGCTTGTAGGTGAAAGTCGAACTGGACGCCGGCGCGCGCCCAGCGATCAGGCCACCGCCTTTAGGAGATCGCGTCTGTACCAGGCGATCATGCGGGCGATGTCGTAGAGGGCGTTGGGGCTGATCTGCCGGAGCTCGTAATGGAATTCCTGCGGCATCAGACCGGCATGCAATAGCAGCCACGCCACTAAGGTCGAGCAGTCGAAGGCCAGCCGGGGATGATCCGGCGTCAGGTCCTCGGGGATGTTGCGGCCGATGACGAAGCCGGCGATGGTGCGGCGCGAGTAACCGGCACCATTGACCTTGCGCGCCAGCCGCCAGAATTCTTGATGCTCATCCGCCGAAACCGGAATGTGCACGCGCGCGTTGTCGGCGAAGCGCGCATAACCCTGGGCGCGGAACTGGACGCCGGGGCGCCCGGTGATCGACTGGTCGGGGGAGTTGCGTGCGCCGAATTCGTATTCCTGATCCGGCTCCAGGCCGAAGCCGCGCAATTCCCAGCCGCCGATCATGATCCCGACATGCGACCAGCGCGGCCCCACCGTGAGGAAGCCGCCGGTGAGCCGGTCGATCGCCCATGAGACGAGCCCGGCCTCGCGGACAAAGCGCAGCACGATCGTGTGCGCGGTCATCAACCGAGCTTCCCGGTTCCGTACCAGGCGAGCGCCGACTCCAGACTCTCGGCGAAGATCGCCGAGCGGTCGACGGGACCCTTGATGCCCGGCACCCGGCCCCAGCAGGTGTACTGCCACCACAGCGCCTCGGGCGGCCGCTTGTTCATCGCCGACTCGCGCAACATCGCGACCGTTTCCGCGCCCTGCTGCGGATACCGCGGGACCCAGCGGTCCCATGTCAGCATCGCCGCGGTCGGCAGCGCCGGCGTCGAGCCGTGAATGCCCCAATAGCCGAGCGGCAGCCGGCCGGTGATCACCGCGAGTTGCGTGCCGATCGCCTCAGCGACCTGGGGCGTACAGGTCTGGCTGGCGCGGCCTTCCCAATCGAGCGCATAGGGCTGATTTTTGGCGAGCGCCGCAACATTGCGAAAGCGCTGCACCTGCGCATCGGCCGATCCGGGCCGCAGGAAATGGTACGGGATCGGCTTTAGGCGGGCGTCGAGCGCGCCCTTCCATTGCGCCGCAAAGGTGGGACTGACGAATGTCGCGCCCTCGGTGCATTTGATCATGACGATCCGGATGCCCGCGGCGGCGACCGCCGGCCAGTCGATGTGCGGCTGTGCGTCGCCTACGTCGATAGCGATGTCGAATGCCTGCATTACTTCCCCCGCAGAAATTGAAGGATCGCCGGCGCCAGGCTGATGACTGCCGCGCAGATCGCACCCCCGAGACTGATCAGCGCGACGGCGTAAGCGTCGATCCGCTGGAGGAACCCGGCTTTCGCCTTGTCGGCGCCGGCGCGCTCGGCGTGGCCGGTTTCGAGCACGTCGATCCGTGTTTCGAGACCGGCCATCGCCCCCTGCATTTCGGCTTTGACCGCCGCATGCTCGGCTGCGTTGGCCTGGCGGTTGGAATGCTGATTGTCCTCGACGCGTCCGACCCGTGTCTCGATCCGATCGACGGCTTCGGCGATGCGCTCGACGAGGCCGGTGACGATCGTCAGGTTCGTCGCCTGAGCGTGGGTGCGGTCCCCGAGCTGCTCCAGGCGCTTTTCGATCCGCGACGTCACCGCCTCGACCACGGCCAGGCGCTCACCGTCATCGTCGCGCTCCGCCGAGCGCGCCCACGTCACCGCCATGCGTGATCCTCGTGTTTAAGAGAAAATCAGAATGAGGTGAGCGCCCCGCGCGACGCGGGATTCACCTAGCGCATCTGCGAAGCATTATGTTGCCGTGATGTCGATTCGGTGCACGCAGGCGCGCGGCAGCTTGTGCTCTTGCGGTATCCCCGAGGAATCCTGCCACGCGATCGTGACAATATTGTCTTCGTCCGTGTCGACGACTAGGCAACGGGGGCCGCCACTGTTCAATTGGACAACATCGCCAAGACGAAGCGGCGGCTCCCGGTTGTCTTGAAATTGCTCGCTTGATGCTACCAATCTCAGCCGATCGGGATCGATCTCGCGGCGTTTTAAGGGGTCAAAGGACATGACCGACATACCCTTCAAAGCAGGTGACATCGTTCAATTAAAGTCAGGAGGGCCGGCGATGACCGTTTCTCAAGTAGGCGCGGCCGCCATGACGGGACGCCCTACGGTCTGGTGCGTTTGGTTCGACGGGCAGAAGAAGCTCGACGACACGTTCTCTCCCGAAGCACTCAAATCATACGTCAAGCCCGAACTTCCTTCATCGGCTCGCGGTATCCGTAGCACTCAGTTCTAGACGCTCGGCGCGATGCCGCGGCTCAGGGCGTGAGGATCGCCGTCTCGCGATCGGCGGTGATCGCACCCGCGGTGACGAGGCTATCCATCCAGGTCTTGACCACGGAGGATGTCAGATCGACCGTACCAGCAGTCAGCCCTTTGGTCAGCCCGGCGCCGATCGCACCCGTCGCATCCTGTGCCGCCGCCTTCCAGATCGCAGCCTGCTCGGCGTCCGTAAATCGGCCCTGAAAAGCCGCCGATGAAATCGTTGTCGGTGCCGGAATATCCGCATAGGTCGGCGTCGCGGTGACGGCGCCGTCCGCGAGCGCATAGCAGACCTGGGTGAGACTCTGGCCGCCCGGCGCAGTCGGTGTCGTCACCGCGTAAATTCCCACAGCGGCGAGACGATCGGACGGCCATAGCGGGAGGCTAGAGTAGGGGGTGCGGCTGCCGTCCGGCAATGTCACCGTGGGACCGGAGAGGACATTAAGTCCCCCGCTGCCGTCAGAGGCGAGATAGACGGTCGGCGCCGTGGCGCTGCCGTCGAGACAAGGTGCGGCTTGGGCTTGTGCCGTGGCGGCCAGCGCAACGATCAGGTACGCAATTTTTTTCATGATAGGCATCCTGAGACGACCGGCGTGATGTAGATAACGCCGTTGCCGCCATTGGCGACGCTATAGATACCGGTACTCGTAGCTTGGGAATCGCCGCCGCCGCCGCCGTAATTGCCGCCGGCACCGGGAGTTGCGGGTGACGTCGTCCCGCCACCGCCGCCGCCGCCGCCAGACCCTCCGACGCCAGGGCCAAAATCGATTCCCGTGCTGCCGGCGCCTCCATTCTGATTTACGTCGCCGCCCCCGCCGCCGCCGCCCTGGGTACCTGGTGATCCGGGACCGCTGACGCCCCCCGCGCCGCCGCCCGCGCCCAGGGCATTATTGCCGCCGCTGCCGCCGTGACCGGCGTTATGAGCCTCGTCAGAACCGTCAGTGCCGCCGCCGTTGCCGCCACCGCCGCCAGCGCCAAAGGTTCCCCCGAAATATTCGCCGCCAGCCCCGCCGTTGCCGAGCGGACCGGCCGCGCCGCCGCCGCCGCCGCCCCAGCGTCCTCCGCTACCGCCGCTATATTTCACGCTGCCGATTCCAGAGCTGGCCGCTCCGCCTGGAGCGTTGGAGTTGCTCGTCACCAGCGTGCCGGCTTTCGCGACGATGCCGTTGCTCGCCGAAGTGGGCGCGGAGCTGCCGGCGACATTGAACCAGGTATCGCTCGCGGTGTGGGAATTGGAGGTGCTGCCGCCCTGGCCTATCTGCATGTGAGCGGTGCCGCCAAGGCTCAACGTGACGGTGCTCTTGCTATAGGCGCCCCCGCCGCCCGCACCATAAGTGGTGCTGCCGCTGCTGACGCCCCCCGCGCCGCCGCCGATCCCCTGGACGACGAAAGAGGTGAAGCCGGTATTGTTCGTCCACGTCGTGCCGGAGGTGAGTACTGTCAGCACCGGACAGGCGGACATCGGCGGCATCCCGACCGGACTCGCAAGCGCGACTTCGGCAACCGACACCGCGCGGGCGGTGATGCCCGTCAGCAGCGCCAGGCCGATGCACCAAAGCAAGCAGCGACGCATCGCGTACCTCTCAGTGATGAAAGTTGAGACCGAAGGTATTGATGGAGACGTCCGTACTGTCGTCGACCGACCAGCCAAATTCATCAACGGCATTCGCGGTTGTGGAAGTGCTGGGCACCGTCCCCCCAGGCCCTTGCCAGTAGCTACCCCAACTGACGGCATCGCTGCCGCTGCTCGACTGTTTGACCACGATCACGCCTGTGGGATGGCCCGACGAGGGCATATTCGTCGGGTTCGCGATCGTGCAGGGGCACGAGGCGTGCACCAGGTTGATAATGATGTACTGGCCCGCGCTCATGTCCGGGGTGAAGGTCGAGCCCGAGATTGCAGGGGTCTGATCACCCAACTTCTGGGTTGCCGGCCAGGTTTGCACCGTCGCGGTCGATAGCGATGCGGAGACCTTTCCATCACTCCCGACGGTCAGGCCGGTCGAGAAGGTGATCGGCCCCGAGACCGTCGTATCGGCGACGCCGCCGCCCGTCAGAAGCGCAAGCGTCAGCATCGCGGCGACGAGGCCGCGCCCCAGTTTCTTCATCTCTGAACAGCCTCTGTTAGAAGCGGCGGTACCAGCTCGTATCGGCGGCGCGGTAGCGCCAGGACATTCCGCCGTTGGCGGCGAGAAGCTGGCTGCCGCCGTAAACCGTTTCACCCGCAGCGCCGGTGACGGAAATCGCCGTGATCGCCTGCGTGGTGTTCAATTCGAACATCTGCCCTTCGGAGGGGCTCGGCGGCAGCACGATGTTGAGCGCCGCCAGCGTCGCCGACGGCTTGATGATCAATACAGCCAGCCCGGATGTGGTGGTGATCGTGTCGCCGGTTGACGGCGTGTGGTAGGATTGCGCCACGGTCCATGTGCCGACCAGCAGACTGCCGATCACCGTCATCAGGTCCGAGAGCATCGGCAGCAGCCAGGTGCGGAAACCGCCGTTCGGCATCGTCCTTTCGGTGCTGCCGTCGTCGCTGTAGTCGTTGCCGTTGATCGAGACCGTGCTCATCCGATGATTTCCTCCAGCGCGATCGGCACCTGGTCAAGACCGATATATTGGTAGGCAAAGAGTCCCGGATCGGTGAGCTGGGCGAGCATCGCGGTGCGCATCCAGTGGACTTCCTCGTCGGGATGCGGCAGCCAAATGATCGGCCGGTAAAGGTCGAACTGCCGGTGCAGCTCGAAATGCTTTGTCAGCGCCTCGTCGCGCGGCAGCGTGAAGCTACCCTTGAACGTCCGCGGTTTTGTCCGCGCGTCGAAATATTTCGCACCGCCGAGCGCTTCGGTCGAGACCGAGCGGTAGCGATGGCCGTAATTGGCGCCGAAATCGAAGTTATAGGTCACCTCATATTGCGCGGCGATCTCGAGATAGCCGGCCTGGATATAGCTGTCCGCATTGCCGGGGTCGGCGATGTCGATGCGGATCGCCTGCGCCAAATAATTCTGGGCGCCGACCCATATCCATTGCCAGATCGCACCCGCGATATCGCTGTCGAGATATTTACCGGTCCACCAGTTGTCGTCTTCCCATTCGAGGACGCCCCAGGGGTAGACTTCGGGCCACACGTCGTAGAGACCGCTGTCATAGACGACGGACGTCATTCCCGAGTCGGAATAGAGCCGCACCCGTATCTGCGCGCTGAGGCTGAAATTATGGCGCGGCAGGGCGATCAGACCGACACGCCGCATCTCGGTCGAAGTCGCCTCGATCACCGTATTCGCCGCGGTCAGGTCGACCGTGCGCGCGACGTAGGAGAGCGGCAGCATCTGAAGCTGGGTGATCGGGTAATCCGATTGCCACGAGCCGCCGGAGAGGGTGAAGAAGCCGCTGGTGCTGGGGAAGCCGAGGATCGCCCTGCGCTCCATGTCAGCCCCACAACGCCAGGGTGAGGATATTCGCGGCCGAGTTCGGCTCGATCCCGGTGATGACCATCGGCCGCCCGGCGTCATAGCCGAAACGGTTTTGCACGACCGAAACGGTTTGCCCGAGCTCGAATGCCGCCACCGCGGCGGGCGTGAGCGGCGTGTCGATCTCGACAAAATCCCGCCGCACCTTGAACAGCGCGAGGATGCGATCGGCCTCGGCCTGGGCCGCGGTCTGGTCGCGCAGCAGCGTATCGATAGTCTTGCTGAGCGCGCCCGGTGACGGCGTCTTCACCGTGTCGTCGCTCGACACGACCGAGCGCGTCGCGGCCGAGAGCCATGCCCGGCGCGTGTCGCTCACCGCGCCGGCGACGGCATCGCCCGACTGGACGGTCCAGTTTTTTCCATACGTCAGGGTCACCTGCCAGGTGGGCAGCCCTTTGTCGGGATCGTTGGTGGGCAGGAACCGGCACGCGATAATGTCGAATTCGCCTTGCGCCGCATCGCTGCCGAGACCGAACCGCCGCAATGTCGCGACGGGTGTTCCGGGGGCCTCGAAACGCTGCATCCGGAACTGTCCGAGCCGGTCGAACCCGTACCATGCGCCGATCGAGGACAGCACCGTGTCGAGCACCGAGAGGCACGTGGCGCCGCTATCGGTCACCGCAATGCCGATGACGCTCGAATTCGCGGTGTCGAGGGCCGTCACATCAGCGGTCTCCACGTCGGCAGGGTCGATCAGCCGCTCGACGATCCGTTTCGCGATCTGCGCCGCGGTGCGGTCGGCGCTCGTCGCGCCCTCGGTGATATCCGCGGTGATCGTGCCCGCCGCCGACGAGCCGCGCCGCATGTAGCCGCCGGATTTCCACACCCGGTAACCGCCCGATGACGGCGCGCTCGCCTCCATATCGGATTGGCTGGTGTAGTCGGTGCCCTTGGTGAGCGCGATGCCCTTGTCATACAGCGCCGGCACGTCGACGACGGCGCCGTCATTGGCCTGATCCTCAAGCCGCGAGGTGTTGACCATCGGCACGGTGAGATTGAGAATCTCACCGTAGATCAGCGGCTTTGGCCGCCCGGCCAGGTCATCGACGCCTTCGAGGCCCGCCGGCAGTGAATTGTTGCCGGCATAGGTGTCGGTTTGGATCGGCTGGGCGAGGTCCTGGAGCCGGTCGCGCAGCTTGATCGTGACCGTCGCCAGGTCGAACAGAGCCTGACCGACCGTGCCGACGATCAGCGAGACGAAATCGCTGTAGGCGGCGTCGGCGTCGCCGACCAGCACGACGTATCGCTGTCCGGCGAGGCCGTAATCCCGCAGATTGTCGAGCGCGCCATCGGGGTTGGCGAGGACGAGGTCGGTCGTCGCGATCGAGTTCTCGCCGCCGGTCGTGTTGCGCGCGAAAATGTCCCGGCGGAACGTCGGCAACGCGGTGAGGCGGTCGAGATAGGGACCCGGCGCGGTCGGATGGGTGTAGCCGACCGAGCCGAAGCGCAGGGTTTTGAGCGCCCCCGCCACGGTGTCGTAGGCATCGATCTCGATGAGGTAGGCAAGCCCGGTCATGCGGTCAGCCGATCGCGTTCACGAGGGCGCGGGCGCTGGCGACATTGTTGTCGTTGATCGCGCCCAAACCGGCTGCGATCTGGCCAAAGCCGGCCGCGCTCATCGCGGTGAGATTGTTGATCGCCGCCAGGACCGATTTGAGCGTACTGCCGAAATTGTCCCAACCGGCGCGCAACTGATCGATCGAGGCGCGCACCGCGTCGAACGACCCCTGAAGCTGATCGACGTGGCTGCTGACGGCCGACGCGCCGGTCGATATCGCATTCACCGTCGATGTCCCCGCGAGATCGATGTGGTTGCCGAGCGTCAGGATGTTGTCGTTCACCGCGTTGATGGCTTGTGCGCTCGCAGCGCTGGCGCCGTCGGTGACCGTGGCTGCCGTGCCGGTGAGCGCGATTGTCTGGTTGCCGCTGGTGATCGTGCCGACCGGGTTCGCCTGCGTCTGGCTGGCGTTGAGCACGCCGGGCAGCGCTGCCAGATCGGCCTGCACCTCCTGGAAGATCGCCTGGCCCTGGGCGCTCGACGCATAATAGGCCGAACTCGCCTGCAACAGCGCCTGCGCGGCATTGGTGATGCCCTGCAATGCCGTAAGATCGCCCGATCGCGCGAGGCCCAGCTCGGTCTGGTACTGGCTCTGCGCAGCGCTCAGAGCGCTCTCCGGCGAGGTATAGGCCGATTGGCCCGTCTGCAACGAGTTCAGGTAATCCCGAATCTGCGCCCCGGCTTGCAGGACATTGTTGAGCTGTTGCTGCGCGGCGGCTTGATCGGCCGCTGCCTGGGCCGCGGCATTGGTCGCGGCGATCGCCTTGTTCGCCTCGTCGACCCATTCGCCAAAGGCCGGGTTTAGCGCGTCGAGCGCCTGGCGCGCCTGATCGAGCTGGGTCGGGTTCAATCCTTCCAGGATCGTCAGCGCCGACTGATGCTCGGTCTCCTGGATCTGCTGCGCCTCGATGCCGGTCGGGCTGAGACCGAGCGACGGTAGCTGCGCCAGGGCGGCCTGCGCGGTCTTGTCGAGATCGTTCAATTGCGCAATGAAGCCTTCACCGATCGCGTTGTAGTAATCCTGCATCGCGGAATACTGGAAGCTCTGCGCGGCCTGCGCTTGGGTCAGCGCCTGCGTCGCCGCGACGGCGGCTTTCGCCTCGTCGATCCATTGGTCGAAGGCGGGATTCAACGCGTCGAGCGCCTGGCGGGCCTGATCGAGCTGATCCGGGGTCAACCCCTCCAGGATGGTCAGGGACGATTGATGCTCGGTCTCCTGGATCTGTGTGGCTTCCTTCCCCGACGAGCTGAGGCCAAGCGTGGGGAGCTGCGCCAGGGCGGCCTGCGCGGTCTTGTCGAGATCGTTGAGCTGCGCCAGGTATCCCTGGCCCGTTGCATTCAAATAATCCTGATTGACCGAGTAGGCGAAATTGGTCTGCTGGGCCAGATAAGCCGCGCCGCCGCCCGCCGCGATGAGCGATTGGGTCAACTGCTGCAGGTTCTCGTCGATCCCGCCGAACGCCGTCTGCACCTGCTGCAACTGCGTCGGCGACAGGGCGCTGAAGATCGAATTGAGCGCGCTCTCATAGATCGCGGTGTTCTGCTTGATGACGGTCGCATCGTCGCCGATCCCGAGCGCGCCCGCCTCGCGCTGGTTTTCGCTGAAGGTGCCGAAGGCTGCCTTGGCCTGATCGATGAAATCGCTGCCGCCGTTGACCGACTGATCATAGGCATTTTGCAGGGCCGTCTTGAAGTCGCCCTGCAATGTCGCGGTCGCTTTCGCCAGCGCGTCGTTGACCGGGTCGAGCGAGAGGCCGAATTGTTGCGCCTGCTGCGAGATGGTGGCGAAGGTCGAATTGACCTGGTTGATCGCCTGCTCGAACGGCCCGGCCACCCCGGTTTTGAGGTCCTGGATCGATTGCGGCAGACCCTGGATCGAGCTGAGCGCGGTTTGCGTCGCCTGGGCCAGATTGTCATACGCGCTGGCGAACTGGACCGCCGCCTGAAGCTGCGACGGATCGGTGACGGTCGACAGCACCTGGCGCAGGGTCGGCCCGACCTGCGACAGATCGAGACCCTGGATGATCTGCTGCTCGATCGAGTTGATCGCGGTGTTGACGTCCGGGAAGGAGTAGGTGTTCTCGCCGTTGTCCCCCATGCCCAGCACGACCTTGATGCCGTCCCTGGTGCCGGATTGAGGGATGATGTTGCCGCCCGGCAGCGTGCCCTGCGGCAGGATTTGCAAAAGTTCCTGCACGAAGGAGGAGAACGCCGACGCCATCTGCTGGACGTCCTGGTCGCTCTGCGCCACGCCGTTCGAGCTGAGCGCGCCGACCTGCCCGTTGGTCAGGTTGATGTTGGTCGCCGACTCATTATTCGCCGGCTTCCCCCCGAACAGACCGCCGAAGATATTCCCCAAGAGGCCGCCGGCGATCGCGCCGACCGGCCCTGCGGCGGAGCCGAGGATCGATCCCAGCAGGCTGCCCCCGGCCAGCCCGCCGACGAGACCGCCGGCGCCGCTCAAGAGCGTGCTGGCAATTCCGGTATTGCCGGTGAGCAACCCTGCCAGAGAGCCTATCGTCCCGCCGAGACCCGCGAAGCCCAAGGCGCCCGTCAGGGTCGTGGTGCCAAACAGGCCGGGAGCGGGCGGCCCAATAAAATCACCAACCGGCGCTCCAGAGTAGAAACCAAGCGACGGCCCGATACTGTTATTCAGCCAGTTGGTGATGTTGCTGAAGGCGCCACCGGTGCCGCCGAACAAATTGGACCCGCTGTTGGCGAGCGAACCGACGTTCGACAGGGTGCCGATGACGTTGCCGTCCTTATCTTTCAGCACCTGGCCGGTGCCGGTCGACGACGACGAACTGCCACCAAAGAGGCTGCCGAGCCCAGACAACAACCCGGCACCCGAGAATAGCGACCCGAAACTCTGCGCTGCGCCGGTGAAGCCCAATAGCGACAGCACCGAGCCGATCGCCGGCTTGATCACCGACAGCGAGATGAGCTGCGCCTCGATCTGCGCAATGACGGAATGAAAAATCGAACCCCACGAGGTGATCTTCTGACCATCGAACGCGGCTTCGAGGTTGTTCGTGATGTCCTGGTCGATTGTGTTGCCGATCGAGGTCAGCGTGCTGTTCACGCGCTGGGCATCGGCATTGACATCGCTCCAGGCAATTTTTGCCTTTGCCAAAGCGTCGGTGCTCGCGATCAGCTTCTGATACTCGGCGTCTTGATCGGTGAGCCCCTTGCCCTGCAAATATTGCTTGGCCTGCAAGAGCGAGACTTGGCGGTTGATCTCGTCGCTCGTCTGCCCTGCATACTGCGCTTCGAGCTGGTAGACCTGGATCTGATTGTTGTTTTGATTGACCTGCTGGTTGATCTGAAGCGCCGTCTGCGCGGCGTCATTCGCCTTGAGCTGAGCCTCGATCTGCGCGGTGAGCGCGGTTACCCGGTCGATATCGGCCTGATTGCCCGTCGCCATCGCCTTGGTAAGGGCATCCTGCGTAATCGCGGTCGCCTGGTTCTGAATCTGCTGATCATGGAGCTTGGCCGTACCCTGCGCCGCCGCGTCCGCGAGCTGCTGCGTGGCAGCGCCTTGCTGAGCGAGAGCGGGAAGCGTCTTGGCCGCCGCCGCGAGAGCATCCGCCGCCTGCCGTTCGAGAATTTGGTTGTAGGCCGTCTGGACCGGGATGCCAGTTTTCAGATTGTCCGTCTGGGCCTGGGTCATCGCGGCAGTCCGCAGGCCGGCTACTTCGCTCTGCTTATAGGCCGCGGCGCTATCAACCAAACCCTTGGTCTGAAGGTCGGTAAGCGTCGACTCCTTTTGCAGATTGATGAGGGCGACCTGACGCGTCTGATCGGCTTTTACCTGCGCCTGGTCCATGGCATCCCACCATGGGAGCTGGGCTCGGATCGCTGCGTTGTAGGTCTCCGTGTAGGTTTGGCTGGCCTGTTGTTCTATGTTCCATTTCTGTGCGTTGGCAATCGCGTCCTGATAATCGCGATTGAGCTGCTTCAATGCCTCGTCTTGCTCAGCCTGCTGTTGCGGCGTTCCGTTCGGATCATTGACGAGCGATGAGGAAGTGATGCCCGGAATCGGGGTGTTCAGCGGCGCATCATACGGGATGGCGGGAGTTTGGGTCGCGCTCGGGAACATGCCCGAGCCGTATTGACTCGCGGCAGCCGAAGCGGCTGTCAAATATCGCCCATACGACAGGCTCGGGTTCGTCGTCGTGAACGTGCTCCATGGCGTGAAATTCGTGCCGCCGTTGGAAATCGAATAGGCGAGGTTGAGCGCTGTCTGCGGGTCGAGCGCGGATTGCGCAGTGGAAAGACCCCATGCCGCGCCATTGATCTGAGTGAGGCCATAGGAACCTAGCGGGTCGCCGTAATTGATGTTGCTCGGGTTCCCGCCGCTTTCGGCCAACGCGATGGCGGTGATGATCTGGGCCGATTGTCCCGTGAAACCTGCATTAATCGCGAATTGATAAATCTGCGCGGCGGAGAGCGTCTGCGACCCGCTGACAGCCGGGACACTCGATCCGGAGACGCTCGGCACGAAATTCAGCGCGCCACCAATGAGGGGCAAACCGGCATTCGATCGCATCAGGTCATTCAACGCTTGGGGCGTCGTGGCGATCGGTGTTCCTTGCGGGGTGCCGATCGCCGGCCACGCCGGCACATTGGGACTTGGCGTCGCTGGGCCGCTCATGTTCGGCGCAAACGGCATCGCGGCGGCTTCGGCATCCTGTGATACCGCGGCTTCCATCGTCGCCTTGCCCGACACGACCGCGGCCATCGCATTGACAATCCCGATCAACGCGTCGTGAACCGCATCGAAAGCTTTGGTGTTGGATAACGTGTCGAGCAGATGGCCCCACGCGCCCGAAAGCGTGTTGGTGGCGGTGCTGGCGTCGCCGAGCGATTTCAGATGATCGCCCGCGATCTTCTTCGTCAGCGCGTCGATCGCTGCATTAAGTGCGCCAGCTTGATCGCCATGCGCTTTCATCTCCAGAATGTTTGTTGCCTGCGCCGCGGTGAGCGCGCCGACCTGATAATCGAGCTTCAGGACGCCATCGACACCGCCGGAGATCGCGGCATCGAACTTACTCGCCGCATCCGGCACCTTCACGCCCAACGCCGCGCTCAAATCAATGACTACTTGCGAAATATCTTGAACCGCAGCTTGGTTGAATAACGGGTTGCGGGCGATTGTGAGCAAAACTTGGTTGGCATCGCTACTCGCTACCCCGATATCCCTCAGCCCTTGCGCGACCTGCTGAAACTTTTGTGCAGTTCCGGCTGCATCCGTTACTGTGGACTGAAGCGCCAGCTCAAATTGCCGGAGCTGGGCTTTGTTTTCCTCATAGCGGCTCTCCAATATCAACAAGCCGGCCGCCAATCCACTCACCGCGGCAACAGCGAGCCCTATCGGACTTACGAGCGCGCTCAGAATACCCGATAGCCCAGTACCACCTTGCGCAAAAGCGCCGATGGCTTGGGCACCCTCCATGGTTGCCACACGAGCAGCAGACATTCCTGAAGCGATAGCCTGAAAACTATTGACCGCAGCAGCGCGAAGCTCGTCCAAGCCTTGTTTATTGAGCCCGAATGCTCTCGTACTCGCGTTCGTCGTGTCAGTCAGGTCTTTAAGCGCGCCACTTTTCTCGGCCTGAGTTGTGAGGGTCCCGAGCGCGTCTTTTGCAGAAAGAGACCCCGCCGCGAGCCCGGCCGCCGCGGTCCTTACGTCACTCAGCCGAGACGTCAGCAGTGCATTTTTCGAGTTGAATTCGTCATAAGTGATCGCCCCCTTCATCATCTGCTGGGTCAGGCCGTTCATCGCCGTTTGGACGGCAATCGTTTCCTGGCCCAGCTTCTGGGAGGCGAAAAAGACCGGGTCTAGTCGCGAGAGATAATTGTCGGCCGCACGCTGCGCTGATGTGAATCCCTGGGTCAGTTGAGACATCGGCGCGACGCCATCGGCTGTCGCCGCCGCGGCATTGCGCTGCGCCTGTTCCTGCTTCGCCTGACTCGCAGCGAAGCGATCGGTCGCCTGCTGGGCGACCTGCATGGCAGCCGTGTACTGCGCGGTGCCTTCTTCGACACCGACCAGCTTGACGACGATTTCGGTGACGACTTGATCTTCAGCCATGCGATCGGCGCTCGGTTGAATTCGTGGCCGCTGATTCTGCGATCAAGGTAGGGCGCTCTATGGTAATAACGGGGGCAACCAACGGCATGGACCAATCCCCATCCGGGGGTTAGGCAGGCGAAGCGTTGGCGCGCCTCGCCTGGCTGTTACGTGTCCTAAGCGCTACCGCGAAGTGATCATGTCCCCAAACGGTCAGGAAATCGCCCGATGGTTATTTATTATTTTTGCTGTTGTATTGGGTGTTTTCATTTTCCATGAAATGCACCGGGAGGCTGCCGTTTCTGCTGCAAAAAGTCCTGTTTCGACAATTTCCTCCGCAGATTGCGACCCTAAATCCCCCTCATGGGTTCAATGTCTGGAGGCTGGGGCGCGGGGATCGGCAGTCCCTTTACGTGCACCCGAACTGCCGAAACCTAACCCGGAAGAACAGCGTGTTTCCCGCATGTCACAGCTTTTAGGGAGTGGCTCTACGAATTCTTATGATGAGTATGAAAAGCTCTGTTCTCAAGCGACTACCGAGCCCGTAGTCGGGATGACGGTATTGCAAGCTAGAGCAACAACTTGGTGTTTCCCGTGCGAGAGGCATAAAACCACTACAGCCTCCGGCACCCGCGTTCAAGAAGTGTATGCGATATCTTTACTGGCAGGATGTAGTGGCTACCGTCATCGCTATCTCTATTTTGAAAACGGCATCCTGACTGCGATCCAAGACTGATCCCTATATTTTCCCTCCCGACACACAATAGGCAGCGGACTCGACTCGGTTTTGTTTCGGGAGGTAAGCTCACGCAAAACGGGACGTGGAGCGAGGGACGCCGTGCATATTCTTTTAGGCATCATCTGTCTAATCGCGATCCCAATCATTATCTCGGCCGCGAACTCCGCACACAGACAACAAACTGGCGTCAATATGCCCTCGCGGAACGCAATGCGGCGCATCCGGCGAAACGCCCGCCAAAAAGGAATTAGCAACGAAGCGGCATACAATAACTGGCTTTCAAACAAACAGAAAAGACGACGGTGATCTCACTATTCCCGTTTCTCGCTCATCACTTTCAAAAAAACCCGGTCCAGCGCCTTCAGCGTTCCGACCTCCCAAGGCGTGGGCTTCCGCCCGGTAAGCCTCACCCAGGCATCGATATCGGGATAAGTGATCGCTGCCACACCGAAGCCGCCGGCCGGCCTCGCGTCATTCAACTCGCAAAACCACCGCCAGAGATAGATGCCGCCCTCGGGGAACGGCGGCCCGGCAAGATCAGCCTCGATCTTGGCGATCTTGCCGGGGTTCCTCTCGCGACTGAGTAGGCCCTCAAGATGATCCCGATCGGAAACGCCATTCTTGTCGGCGCGGGATAGGCCGAACTGATGCTCCGCGAACTCGATCAGCCCTGTGCGGAGCGCTTCGTAAAACTGTCATCGGCCGCGAAGTGCTGAGCGAGCTGGTTGTAGACGCGCCCATAGGCCGGATCGAGCAGAAGCTTTCGCACGTTCTCCTGGGAGAACGGGTAATCGGCGCCGTCGAGCCGCACTGGCGTCCAGCCGAGCACTCGCTCGCCGAACAACCGGACGTTTTCCTCTCGGACGTCATCCGGCGACCGCTCGGGCTCGATCCATTTCTTCCGGTTCACCGCCGCTTGTTCTTTCTGGCGCGCGGTGCGCAGGACTTCCCGCGCCTGGCGATCCGACTGGGCGATCGTCACCGGGTGGCCCGGACCCGCGAGCGTCCAAACCCACGACGTCGGATTTCCGGTGACAGGATGAACGATGGCCAATTCATCGGTATCCGTGGAACGCAGCTCGGAAATGTCGAAGACCTCGGCCTTCCGGGCGGCGGTATCTTTGCTCATGATACAATTCTCCAATCGGGAGGTTGGAATAGACGATCGGGCCGAAAATGCCCTTACGACGCGTTCGACACCTGGAACCTCGCCATCACGGGATCAAAGCCGCTGCCATGATCATCCAGACCAACGAGCGCGGCGGGGATCGAGATCGTCTGAGTGCGCGGGCCGCCGGCCTTGTTGAGCGCCGACTTGTCGACACCGCCCAGCGTGAAGTTGCCGATATACAGCGAGACGAAATCCTTCGGCTCCGCCTCGTTTTCGACCGCGAGCATCTGGAGCGAATAAACCGTCTCGTCAGCGAAATCCTGGACGCGTTGGAGGTCCTGTCGCAGCGCCGTCAGGTTGATCGCCACGGACATCTGCCCGGAGAAAACGTCAGGCGAATAGGGCGATGCGGCGGTGCCGAACGTCTCCGGGGCATTCACGCCGATATCGAGCGTCACGTCGAAGCTGGTGAGATCGACGATATCTTCGCCGTTCACCCGCAGTGTCGCATTGGCAACCGAGAGCGGAACGCCCGTCGGCTCGGTCGGCGACGTAAAGAAGGGGGCGCTCGAATCTGCGACGGTCTCGAATTGCCCGGTGCCGACCCAGGTCGTATCGAGTGTGATGATGCCGTTCGGCTGCATGGCGAACTTGAGCGTCCCCCATTTGGCGTCGGTGAACACCTCCGAGCCGTCGATATCGAGGTCGGCTTCCTCGATGGTGAAATAGCGCTCGACGAGAGAACCCGCCGCCGGATTGATCAGCGTGCGCCCGGTCCTGGTGATTTCGCAGGCCGTGTCGGGCGTTGCGTTTACCGTCAGGGTCTCCGCAACGGTGATCGTGGTGGCGTCGAGCGCGGTCACGCGCAGGTTCCGGCTGTTGTTCCCTGTCGAAGCGTGATTGGTGAGCCGGATCACATCGCCGACGCGAAAGCCCAAAGATATCGGGCTGCCGCTGTCGAGGACGATCGTATTTGCGCCAGTCGTGATGGACGTGAAATCGCTTTGGGTCACCTGCATGTCGGCGCTCGACCAAGTCCCGCGCATTACCGCCTGGAGAATGTCGTCGGCGAGCCCGAGCGAGAGTTCGGACGTATAGGTTCCGCCGGTCTTTTGTATCCCGTGGCGCCCACGGCTCATCATTCCGTCGCGGCGCACCTCGTTACTCTGGGTCGTCGCCTTTGTCAGGCGACCGCCCTGGCCGCCAGCGTTACGCAGGATGCGCGCGCTACCGCCCGTGGCCTGAGAGCCCAATCCCGATTGCACCTTGTACGCGATGTAGCCGTTGCTCTGGCTCTGGAAGGGCATGATGAGTCTCCCGGTGAAAGGATTCGCGGCCCGGTACCGAAAGCCGCGCACGCAAAACAAAAAGCTCGATTTGTGATCTATCCGGCGTAGTAGAAGTCGAACGGAACGCTCGTCATCAGGACGAAATAGTTTCCGTCTTCCACGCTCGCCACGCCGTCATACACGCTGAAATCTTGGGTTCTGACCAACTGATCGCCGGAGCGGCCAAATTCGGCCCTCTGAAAGAGCAGCGACAATTCATCAGCGATGGTCAGCGCGGCCTCTATGCCGGAGCCCTTCCGCGCCAGCACATAGAAGCGGATCAGGCCGGGATGGATAAAGAGGCGGCTGCCCGGCTTGCCGAAAGCTTCCAAAGCGTTCCGGCCGCCGATAATTTCGGCCTCGATATAGATCGCGGGCCTGCCGTTGTCGACCGGAGGTTTGAAATCCTCATTCTGCCATCGTACGGGGCAGCTCGAAAAACCCGCAGCGAGATATGCCTTGATCGCCGCGACCGCAGGCGCGAGCACGTCAGGCGGCCTTTGCCGTGATGACGAGACAAGGAAAGCGGTTCTCCCGCGTCTTCACGACCGCGCCGAGCGCGCCTCGGTCGCCAAATGTGATCTTGGCGATGTTGCCAAACCGGCGCTGGAGGTCTTTCGCGGAGATTTCATAGACGCCATCCGGTGCTTGTACCGACAAACCGGGCCGGCGCGTCTTTTCGTGACCCTCCGATCCAGTTCCTTTGAGTAACCGGCCGCCCGCATTGCCCTTGGCGAAGCGGAAGCCGCCCTCGATTTTTCTCGCGTACTTGCGCATGTTGATGATCACAACCTCGTCCGCCGGGCTGATATCGACAACTGCACCCTCGGTTGTGGCGTCACGGCGCTGGCCATTGACGAACAGCCAATGATCGTCCCGATAATGGCCGCCCTCGTCGGGACCAACCGGCGAGCGCTCGATGAGCATCTGAAACGCCGCGTCGACAACGTGACCGAGAAGATCAAACTCCGTCAGCGTGACGAGCTGTGCATCGTCGACCGGCCTGTTCGGCGAACCGTCAACATATTGATGGATCGGCGCTTCCTGCCCCAGCGCTGTGCGGATTGCCGCTTGATTGGCGGCTACCTTTTCCTTCGTGGTCTCGACGAGCTGCTGCCGCGACGCCACGGTGATCCTGTCCGCGAGCGCCTTGATCCTCGTGGAAGTGAAAGGACTTGCCGTGGGCATCAGTCTTAAACGAAATCGGGTGGCAAATCGGCCCAGCAACCAAACCAAGACGACTGCTGACGGACAGCCGGCTCGCGCGCAAATTCGACGAGCCGTGTCGCCGGTGGGAATTCGCCAGCTTCAATCGACCGCCAGCCCTCGCGCCGAAATTCGGTATCAGTCATCCTTATCCCTTCGCCCTCAGCACATAGGCGACCAGCGTGCCTTCATCCGACCGGGTCGCATCATCGGGGAACGTGATCGCCAGTTCCTTGCCCTTGTCCGCGAGCAGGAGCTTGTCGTCTTCGGTGACCGGAAGGCTCAAGCCCGCATTCACCAGATCCTCGACCAGCACTACGGCCGTGTATTCATACTGCTCGATATCGCCGATTAAGACTGCGGCGCCATCGCCCCGAACATTTGCCCGCGCCTTGTAATCGGTGAAGGTTTGGTCCTGTCCCGACCCTGAATCCCGCCGGATATAGACGGTATCCTTCAGCGTGCGCCGATAAAGGGATTGGGTTCGCTGAAGCGGCATCAGCCCACCGTGAACGGTTTTATCTTCGCCATCACGCTCGGCGGGAGATCGCCAGATTGACCGATGGCTCCGACCCAATATGAAAAGCTCGCAACGCCATCGATCGATTCCGACCGCAGCGCAGGATCGCGCCCGCGCGAAGCCCAGTAGGACGCGACCAGATCGATGCAGGCCGCCTCAAGCGAGGCGGGAAGATCGCGGCCGTCGTCAGCCGGCAACAGATATCCTGCAACATACTCTATCGCGATACTTTTCCGGCACCACCATCGCCGCGGATAGCCGCTCTCAGTCAGCCGATAGACCACGCCGATTTCGGGGTCGAAACGGTAATGAGCGGTGTCCAGCGTCTCAGCGCCATCGATTGTCACGCTTACTATGCTGACCACGGGCCAACGCCGCAGGAACAATCTCTCGGGCTCGCTCGGACGGCTGTCGCGATAGAATGTCTCGGTAATAGTTTGTCGCCCCAGTGACGGTCGGACGCGCACAGCGATATCCGAGGACGCCTCGTCGATCTTGGCGCTCAGCAACGTGTCCGTGTCGGTCCCAGTGATACCCAGCTCTTGCTTGATCCGATCAAGGGTCGCGAGTTGAGTGTTCTCGGCCGGTGCCGTGATGACTAAGGTCGAATTCATGCCGCCAGCCCCATGTGGCGGCGCGCCCACTCGGCCATAAACGTTTTCCGGCGACCGCGGAAGTGAACCACGGTCGGCATACCGGCATGGTCGCCGACATGATCCGGCGCCCAGTTGTGAGCCTCACAAGGCAACTCGCAGTAATCGAGGCCCGATGTCTTCAGGGCCGCATAGAGCGCCCGCTGATCATCGCCCCATTCGAGCGGGCGACGATCGAGCGCGGCTTGCCAGACCGGCGCGCAAGTCGGTCCATCCGCACAGAAAATAGTGCCTGTGTTCATCGGGCAATCGGAGAACGGCCCGATCGTCACGGCGAGATCGCCCACGAAATACGGGCGCGGATCACGGGTCACGAGGCAGTCGGCGCCGACGAGCAAGACCGGCCCTGGCGTTACGGCCAGAAACTGCCGCTGGCCGTCCAAAAGCGCCAGCATCAGATTTTCCGGCAGATCGAACCGCGTTGTCTCCAATGGCGCTGGACGGTTTCGGTCGCTGATTACGACATGGCGCAGACCGAGCCGCCGGCACGACGCATCCAGCATCATCAGCAGGGCATCGTAGTCGCAGCCCCACTTCTCGAAACGCGGCGCAAAGAAGCTGGCGACGATCACAGGATCGACGCCTTCCATTCGCGGGCATGCGGCTCTGCCGCATAGATCGAATGCCAGTCTTCGACCTGCGCCCGCGCTGGGAAGCCTTTCGCCATGAGGCCCGCCGGAACGTCGCGGGTGACGACGGCCGCCATCGCGATCGTGGCGCCATCGCCAATGGTGACACCGGGCCGCAACCGCGCGCCGGCGCCGATCACGACATCCGAGCCGATCCGGCAGGGCGTGACGCCTTTCCACCGATAACCGCGCGGGCGGTCATCGTTGACCGCGAGGACCTGGACCGAGACGAAGCACCGATCGCCGACGATCGTTCCGCCCGAGATGTGTGTATCGTCCATCAATTGGCAGTCGTCGCCAACTACAGCATCATAGCCGATCTTGACACCACAGCCGATGACGCAGCGCTTGCCGATCCTCGCGCCCTCGCGGATATGGGCGTAGGGGCAGACCTGCGTATCCTCGCCAATTTCCGCACCGGCATAGACGATGGCATAGGGGCCAACGACAACGCCCGGGGCAAGCGTGACGGGCGGGAGATTGTTGTCGATCGGCTTGGCGAAGGCGTGGCCACGCATCGGCTCGAACCAGACAAGCGCCGTCGCATGGACGCGGGCGCCGTTATCGAGGTTGAACCATCGCCAAGCGTCATTGCGCAGGACTTGCAATTGATCGTCCATCATATCCTCAACGCCTCGGTCAAGCTCGCAAAGCGAAAATCGGTGATCGCGGATTGCGGAGTCGCGTTAACCACCTCGACGTTCAGACGCTTAAACACGCCAGCCATACCGCGCCACGCCGGGAGATAGCGGTCGCGAAAGGCCGCCAAGTCATGCTGGTAATAGTCATCATGACCGTGCGTGCGGCCGTTGACGGCCTGCGCCTCAAACCCGATCAGCACGATCCGCCTGGCACCCATGACGGCCGCTAGGCAGGCCGCGCTATGGCCGCTTGATGCGCCGACGTGATCGGGGAAGGCTCCCAGGCGTTCGACCAGGGCGGTGAAATCGATACGCTTTACCGCATCGCCCAGCCGGGCCTTTGCGTTCCGGTTGCTGGTGATGATCGGCCCCGGCCAGCCGTGGGCCAATTCCGGCCGGTTTTCGTTCCAGGAATTGTCGGTGAAATAGAGCGGGTCATTGGCCGTCGCAATCGGGCGCACCTTCCGGCACCCGCTGTTGATCGCAATGAGCCGATGACCACGCAGCACGTCGAGATCAAGATCGGCGAGGCTTGGGCCGCCACCGATCAGCACGACCGTCAGTCCCTCGAACGACCGATCAGGCGCCCAGAACGGAACCGGCGTCGGTGCGCCGTCGATCACGACCTGGCGCGGCCCCACGTAGCGGATACCGCGGCCGTCGCCGGCTATCACGCCGGCCTGGCCCGGCGCTCGACCTCGGCCGCGATCACATCGTCGGCTGCGGCGGCACTATCCACAGGCTCATCAGTCAGCTTGCGAGCCAGGGCAAATCGCGCCATGTGGTGCTGGTCCCGCCAGTCATCGGGGATTTCGACAGGCTCTGGCCCTGTTTCCTCGATCGTCGATTCCGGCCGATCCGCCACGATCTCGGCGACGCCGCGGCGCAGCCAACGATCAGCTTCATCGGCCGAGACGTCGTGCTCGGTACCTTTGCGGTAAGGCTTGTCGGCCCAATCCCGCGGCAACTTGGGATCGACGGTAAAGCGGATGCGCGGCATGGCAAATCCTCAGCAAAGGAGAAGCGGCCCGGCGGGGCCGGAACCCGCCGGGTTTTGTTTCCGCTACGGTCTAATCGATGATCGCCGAAGGCATGTTCTCAGGCGCTTCGACTTGGTATGGGTCAGAAAGGATGTACCAAATGGTGCCGATCTGACCGTCCGTGCTGGTGCCTACGTCGCCGATCTCGGCGCGGATGCAGTCGTAATTATTGGCGATATCGAGGTCTTCGGCTTTGAACTCGATGACCCAGATTTTCTCCTGCTCGGCCGACGTGGTGTCGGTATAGGTGTTCGCGGCTGCCTGCGTGACCTTGGTCCACTGCCCGACATCGGACAGGTGGGTCAGGTCCTGCTTGACGTAGACCTCGGTGAAGTTCAGGGCCTTGTTGGTGCCGAACGCGACATCGGTCCCCTGGAGGATCGTGATCGTCGGGTCATTGCCTGCCGTCCCCAGGGAGGAATGGAAGCACACTGCGCAACGACGGTAGTTCTTCAGCGAGACCACATCGGCGACGCGCGCGGTCGAGAGTGCGGCCGGTGGAAAACCAGTCACGATCATATGGTTCTCGAGGAAGCGGAGATTGGGGTCGTTCATGAGACCGGTCCTTTCGGTCAAGAATTTCGAGAGCCGGACAACGTGGAGACGCCCGGCTTTAGCCGTTCAGTCGATTACCGGCTTTCGAGCGTGATGAACGGCGACAGCGTGTTCGTGCCATCGCGCGGCGAGATAGGCGCCGACCACCATGGCGCACCAGCCAGACGGAAAATGAACCGGTAGACGGTCTCGTCGGTGTCAAACTTCAGGTGGATCGATGTGTCGACCCGCGCCCCCCCGGTTTTGGTGATCGTGCGGTACATCGAGAGATCGACCAGTGCGATGTCGCCGAGATCGCCGATCGTCTCCATCGCCTGGAGCACCTTGATCGGACGCCCAAGCAGCATCCCATAGGGCGACGCGGAAAGCGCGCCGGGCGGGACAAAGATCGGAACCTGCGTGCCGGTCGCGGTCGACGGGTATTTGCCGACATCGGCGAACGACATCAGCGGCAGTTGCGCCCAGACATCCTGGTGCATCAGCCACGTCGCCCGCGCGAAGCACGGGGCGTACATGCGGCCCATCATCTTCACCAGGTTGCGATGAAAGATGGTATCGGCCGGCTGCGAAGTCTCCTTGTTGACGGTGACCAGTGCGCCCGAGTTCATGAAGCCGAGCGGTTTTCCGACGCCGTTGCCCTGGACGATCGCGAGATTGATGACCGAAGTCATCACCTCCGGCGCCTTGACCCGGAGATAGTTGTCTAGCTGCGGCGCATCCTCCAGCAGTTCGTCGGTGACGTCGACCCGGGCGAACAGCTTGTTGAGGCGCAGTGTATCGCCCTTGAACTTCACGCCCGCGGCGGTCGCCGCCTGCGCCTCGCCCTCCCAATAGACCTGAATGCCCGACGTTCCCCACGGGGTCGTTTCGTCCTTCGGGTGCGACACGGCATTGCGCACCGTCGTCGAGCTGTCCGTGCTCGACAGCAAACCGTCTTCGCCCTCGACTACGCTCATGATGCCGTCGCGGAATTCCGCCGGCACAAGGAAGCCGCCATCCTCGCCGGTGCCCTCTCCCATCTGCATGAGCCGGCCGCGGGCGCCGTCATCTTCCCCCGCCGCGGCGCGGACGCATGAGGCGAACTCGCCGAGATGCTTAAAGCCGCCGGTTCGCGGGTCGACGCGCACCTGCGCCGGAACGGTGCGCGCGCCGGGCTGCGGCGTCTGCGGGTCGGCCGGCGTCCGGCGGCCCTGGCCGGCGCCGATCTGGTCCAGCTTTTTGCGGGCCTCGATCTGGCGCCCGAGCCGCTCGACCTCGGCCGTATTGGCTTCGATCTGGCCGAGTTCGTCGTCGGTCAGGTCGCGGTTCGCCGTATCGGCAGCGCTGAAAAGCTGTTCGGATGCCTGCTGCAGCTCCTGCTGGCGCGCCTGCATGCCATCGATCGTCGGGGCCGCCATGAAGATGACGCCTTCCGGAACCCGGCCGAATGCGACCGGGGCAACTCTGTGATTTCGGTACATGGTTGGTTGCTCCAGATGCCGGGTCTTCCCAGCGAAGGGGAGCGCCTTTCGCCGGTAGCAGCCGGCGCCGTTGCCCAAGCGGATTATGGGCGGATCACCGGCCGGCGGGGCTGCTACACCCCCGGCGCTGGGCAGAGGGAACGCACACGGCGTTCCCCGCCAGCCGGTGAACTTCGAAAAAATGTTTTAGGCCCGCGCGGCCTTCATTCGGGCAAGCGCCGCGACCGCCACCGAGCGGCGGGACCGCAGGTTCTCGGGAATCGGCGGGAGCCGCAGCTTGTCGCGGTCGATGTTCATTGCCGCGATCCGCAGCCCCGCGAGTTGTGCTGGCGTCGTATAGGTATCGACCGTGTCGCAGAACCCGAGCTGCTTGCACTCTGCCGCACCCATGTAGCGGTTCTCGTCCATCAACGCGGCGATGTCGGCGGCCTTCATCCCGGTCTTTCGGGCATAGGTCTGGATCGCTTCGTTGTCGATCGTCTCGAGATCGTCCGCCAACTGCCTGAGATCGTTGCAATTGCCGATCATCCCCGTATAGCAGCGGTGAATCAGCATGATCGACCCTTCGGCCATATGGATCGTGTCACCCGCCATCGCGATGATCGACGCGGCGGACGAAGCCTCGGCAATGATGTTCATATCGAACTGCGCCGGGTGCTGCCGAATCATGTTGGCGATGGCACGACCCTCGATCGCGTCGCCGCCGGGAGAGGACATCCGCATCTGCACCGTTTTGCAGTTGGGTGGAAGCTGGCGGAGCTGCGCGGCAAACTGTTCTTTGGTAACCCCGCTGTCATCCCAATAGCTGCCGCCGACGATGCCAAAAAAATCGATCTCGGCTGCGTCTCCACCCTGGCTGCGGACCTGTAGCACGGCCTTACCGCTCGGCTTGTAGGGTAAAATGACGCCGGAACGTCGGCTGTCCGTGCCCGCGCCTTCTTTTTCCTTGATCAAGTCCAGCAGCGTCCCGGCTTCGTTGTAGATCGCCTTCTCGTCCTCCTGCGATGCACGACTGCGGATCGCCCGGAGCGCGCCGCCGTAGACCTTGCCGGCCTTGCCGTGGGGATACTTGTAGCGGGCCTTCGTGTCTGCTGTCGCTGACATGTCCTCGCCAAGATGGAAGCGCCCGAAGTTGGTCCAATCGTCGCCGTTGTCGCCGAGCAGCTTGTCGCCATCCTCTGCCGAGAATGACCAGGGCGACGTGTTGTCGTAATTCCCGGCCTCGATCAGCGAGCGGGCATACGAGGCGCCGGTGGTGTTGAGGATGATCGCCATGTGGCTTCGCTCCGTCAGTCGAGCGCGAGAACGCGCACCGGAAGACCGTCGATCACGAGTTCGCGCACCCGCACCTTGGGGAGATCGCGAGCCGTCAGATTGGCGTGGTGGCTGTCACCGAGGTCGATGACTGTGCCGCTGATCCCGTCGCGTCCCGGAGGGCCGACCTCGCCGCGCGGACCGATCGGGCCGCGCTCGCCAATCGGCCCGCGAGGTCCGGTCGCGCCATCTTTCCCGGCCGGACCAATCTCGCCCCTTACGCCCTGCGGACCAGTAGCGCCCCGGTCGCCTTGAGGTCCCTTTGGGCCGATCTCGCCGGGCAAGCCTGGCGGCCCAATATCGCCGCGCTCGCCACGTGGGCCGATCGGACCCGGCTCTCCGCGCGGGCCAATCTCGCCCCTGGCACCAGCCTCGCCTTGAGGCCCAGCGAGCCCCTGAGCTCCATCGGCCCCGTTTGTTCCGGGCTCGCCGCGATCGCCGGACGCCCCGCGCTCACCCTGCGGCCCCGGAGGGCCGATCTCGCCGCGCGGCCCCGTCGCGCCGACCAGACCCGGATCACCCCGCTCGCCGCGATCGCCGGGCGCCCCGCGCTCACCCTGCGGCCCCGGAGGGCCGATCTCGCCGCGCGGCCCCGTCGCGCCGACCAGACCCGGATCACCCCGCTCGCCGCGATCGCCGGGCGCCCCGCGCTCACCCTGCGGCCCCGGA
>Ga0265339_10000170_pt1 | contig 55127 bp, 49 predicted proteins | sample 4CB219metaG_FD_202085 | JGI IMG/M metagenome (GOLD analysis project Ga0265339, IMG submission 202085) | Rhizosphere microbial communities from Carex aquatilis grown in University of Washington, Seatle, WA, United States - 4-CB2-19 metaG | ecosystem: Host-associated > Plants > Roots >... | reverse complement strand
CGCCTTCCATTCAGCGGCAGGGATTGCAATTCCTCACCGCTGATGGTGGTGGTGACTACGGGCTGAACGGGATCGGGTTTGCCGGCCTCAGTTTGAACGCGCTGTCGAAGTGCGGATTGGATTGCGAGAGCCCGCATGGCGCTTGCCGCGATGCTGGCCACCATGGTTCCCCCATGCACGATCTCCGCAATGTGCAGCGCCGCAAACGAGGGCTCCAGTAGATCGGCTGGCGCCGACATAGCGCCGCTGGAGCCATTTGGCAGTAGCGGTTGCAGCGCGCGCGGTTCAAGGGCCGCCTCCATTCCCGCCATTGCCGCTCCGCGACGCGCCGCTGCAGGAGAAACGCGCGCCGCGGAAGGATCCTGCGTGGGGCGACGGGCGATTGCCAATGCCGGCCGCAACTCCAGCGCGACGGCCGTCTGCACATGCGAGGCATAGCCCGCCGATATTGTGATGCCCTGGACCTGAGCTGTTCCTTTCGCGGAGGCATCGACTTCCAGGGTGTATGCGCCCGGCGCGAGCTCGGCGAAGCGGTAGATTCCGGCCTTCGTGGTTATTGCGCGCGCCTCCGTGCCGGTCTGCGTGTTTCGCAGGACAACTGTGGCCACTCCAAGGGGATGCGAGTAAGGGTCGGTCAGCCGGCCTTCAAGCGAGCCTCGGCCGCCAGGCTGCGCCAGCATTGGTGCAGCGGTGATCAAAACGGCGAAAAGGGCCAAAACCCCGCAGCCTCGATATCGAGCGCCGTCTCTCTGCTCCCCGGAATCGTCCACCAGAGCCCTCAGCCGGCTGGGCTTTCCGCCCGTCCGGCACTGCAGCGAACCCTTGCGCCAGCGCCGGGATACAATCCTCCGACGCCCGCTTCAGGCCGCACCCGTGACCCCAAGGAGAAGATGGAGCGATTCTAGTCCCGTTTCGATACACTGAGAAGACGGCATTGCCGGTTTGGGCCACCTTGTGTGCGCGCCATCACAATCTGCGTGATCACTTCCAAAGCACATCGGAATTCCATGCCGAATGACGGGCGGCCCGGCGGGGATGGGACAATGCCGGGATTACCATGCAAATGTTTGCAGTTAAGGACGTTAAGACGCGATGTTTATCGATGAGGCAAAGATCCGGGTAAAGGCCGGGGACGGCGGTAACGGCTGCATGGCCTTCCGGCGGGAGAAGTTTGTGCCCCGCGGCGGGCCATCCGGCGGCGACGGCGGCCGGGGAGGCGACGTCATCATGGAGTCGTCGCAGCGGCACAACACTCTGATTCATTTCCGTTACAACCCCGAGCACAAGGCGCAGCGCGGCGAGCACGGAATGGGATCGAACTGCTCCGGCTCCGATGGGCACGACGCCATCCTTCAGGTGCCGGTCGGGACGGCGCTATACGACGCAGAAACCGGCGAGCTGGTGCACGATTTTCAGCTTCCCGATGAACGTCTGGTCATCGCCAAGGGCGGCCGCGGCGGCCGCGGCAACCAGCACTTTGCCACCTCAACCCACCAGGCCCCACGCGAGCACGAATTGGGCCGTCCGGGTGAGGAGCGCGCCTACCGACTGGAGCTGAAGCTGCTGGCCGATGCCGGGTTGGTAGGCTTTCCCAACGCCGGCAAGTCCACGCTGATCTCACGCATCTCGGCGGCCAGGCCCAAGATCGCCGATTATCCGTTCACCACACTTGAGCCGAACCTTGGCGTAGTTACCGTAGGCGAGGAGCCGGAGCAGCAGTCGTTTGTGGTGGCCGACGTGCCGGGCCTGATTGAGGGCGCGCACCTGGGCCAGGGATTGGGAACACAGTTCCTGCGCCACATTGAGCGTACCCGCCTGCTGGTGCATTTGGTAGATGTGTCGGACGCTTCAGGCCGGCCGGATGCGGTGGAAGACTTCAAGGTGATTAACGGTGAGCTGGTCAGCTTTGGGCATGGGCTGGATGAAAAGCCGATGATCGTGGTGGCCACCAAGATCGATGTGGCCAACCCGGAGAAGTTAAAGAAGCTGAGCGCGCACGCCAAGCGGCGCAAGCTGGAATTTCACGCAATTTCTGCAGTGACGGGGGAGGGGATCGACGAGCTGAAGTGGGCGATTGCGAAACGGGTGCGCGGAGAATCTTCGCAAGCCGATCAAGCCATTATTGCGCTCTAATCTCCGATCAGGAGAGGTCAGCCCTACAGGAATTGCGCCTGAATCGCGTCAAATCCCAACTGCCGCGCCGCTTCCAGCAACTGAGCGTCACCGGAAATAAAGGGCCGTTTGCGCGGATGTCCCTGGCACCAAGCCCAAGCAGACGCCAACTGAATTGCGTCGGCAGCCCGCAGCGGAAAGCGCTCTACAAGATCTTCAGTTCGCTCGCGCAAAGCCTCAGTGGGACTCACCTCGCTCCAATCGGTCCGGTATATCTCGAGGAACGCAAGACCCTGGACCTGGTCATTGGGCGTAATGCGTCTCATTCGCAACAGGCGGGCGATTGCTGAGCGAACTTCAACCGGCGCGGACCACGACACGACCATGGCGTATCTCTCACCCAGTTCCTGACATTTCGCAGTTGAGCTCTCGCGAACGCACAGTGGAACCAAGGAGCTTGAATCCCAAAACGCCGGCTCCATTTAGTATTTGCCCTTTGCCCAGTCGATTGCTTCCTTCACTGCGTCGTCTGAAACTTCAGGCATAGGCAGCTTTCGCAAAGCCTCCCAGTCGATTCCCCTTGGATTCTCCGGCAGCTTCAGGACCCCGATGCTTGCCAGGTACCTCTCTTCTTCGGAAAAATCTGCGGCCCGGAACGGCAAGATCCGCGCGATGGGTTTCTTGCGATCCTGCACGATCACTTCTTCACCGTTTCGCACGTCCTGCAAATAGGAACTCAGTTTGTTCTTCAGCGTTCCGATGTTCACGGTCTTCATGGCCGTATTCTACGCTCAACTTGGCTAACTTGGCTAAGTTAAATCACACCATCGCCCGTTCCTTCACCGTAAGGTACTGGTTCAACACGGCTGAAGTCAGCGCATCCGGCGCCAGATCGAGGGTCAACGCCCCCTGTTCCCGCAGCCGCGCCAACTGCAACTCGCGCCGGCCGGCCATCTCCTGCGCCGCTGTTGCGCGAAACATCTGCTGTACGTTGCGCGGCCGGGTGCGGGCAATGCGCTCCACCTCGGGCTGGGCCATGGCCACAAACAGCAGCACGTGCCGGCGCAGCAGTTGCGAAGCGCCGTCAATCACTTCCGGACGCATCGCTGTCTCCGCCAGGTCTGTAATCCAAAGAACCAATGACCGCCGCGGCTGCAACCGGTTCAGGACGGCCGTAGCCCGCAGGTGATCCGCCTCGCTGGTCTCGGTGCGGACCTGCGCCAACAGCTCGATGAGCTGCCGCAGATGCGCCGCCCCCCGGCCCGGCAGCATCCGTTGCTGGACGTTCTGCCCGTAAGCCAGCAGGCCCACGCGGTCGCCGGAATAGAGCGCCAGTTGCGCCAGCGCCACGGCGGTGGAGCAGGCGTAGTCGAGCTTGGAATGCGCCTGCGGCCCGGTGGTGTCATCCGGCGCGGGAGTGGCGCGCAGGTCGCGCGACCGCATCAGCCGCCCGCAGTCCAGCACGATCCACACCGGCTGGCTGCGCTCGGTCTGGTATTGGCGGGTGATGAGGCTGCCGCGGCGCGCCGTCGCTGTCCAGCAAATGTCGCGCAGGTCATCGCCATCGCGGTACTCGCGCAGGCTTTCGAAGTCGCGGCCCAGTCCGCGCAGGCGCGACTGGCGCAGCTGCAGATCGATCTGCCGGCTGCGCGCCAGGAAGATGCTCTGCTCCTCGCCCGTCTTCAGCGCCGGATAAATGCGGACGCTCTGCTTGAGCGGCGCCTGCGCCCAGCGCTCCGCCAGGCCCAGCGGCGAGCGATAGCGAACGTACAGATTACCCGTCTCGCAGTCACCGCGCTCCCGCGGCTGAATGCGGTAGCGAACGCGCGCCGGAACCCGCGGAAATGCCATCAGCCGCACCTTTACCGGCTCGGCGGCAAGCGCCGGCGGCAGGTCGTCCTGGAGCCTGCAGTCCACAATCACGCGGCCGCTGTTTTCAAGCGCCAGCTCGATCTCCGTCTCGCTGTCGAGCGCGGGCGCATTGCTCCAGTTTCGCTCCGCCGTCAGTCGCTTCGGATGCGGCAGGCGCAGTCCATCAAGAAGCACGGCCAGCAGCACCAGGCCGTCCCAAAGCAGCATCCCGTAGCTCAGCCGGGGAACGTAAAAGCCGGGTACGAGGAACAGAAAGCCGGCCAGCAGCAGCCCGATAGCGCGCGGCGTTAGCGCGAAGGCCAGCTTGCGCCGGCGCTCACAGGCGGCGCGAATGGGATCGGGATGGAGCGAGGGCGAGATCATCTGATCGTCGATGAACTGACTTCGACATTCCGCAGATTCTGAGCTTCACTTGCTTTCCGATCGAAATGCTCGCGCAGTATTGCCTCAAGTAATTTGGAACGGCGGCGGCTCGAACCAGCAATTCGATCAAGCTCGGCGCGCACGTCAGCGGAAAGTGTTATGAAGATTCTCTTGCGTTCCCTATTCACCGCGCGATTGTTCGTCATTTTCACACCTTCACTATTCCGATCGGCTGGCCCAGACTCGGGAACAGTTCACTGCCGCGGCACCGGGACCGCCGCCACCAAATCCTCCAGCACCCGGTCTGCGTCAAATCCCTCCAGCTCCGCCTCCGGCTTGAGAATGATGCGATGCCGCAGCACCGGCTTCACGGACCGCTTCACATCGTCGGGAACCAGGTAATCGCGCCCGTCAAACGCCGCCGTGGCCTGCGCCACCAGCATCAGGCTCAGCGCCGCGCGCGGGCTTGCGCCCAGCAGCAGCGTGGGCCACTCACGCGTCCGCCGCGCCAGGGCCAGAATGTAGCGGTACAACTCCGCTTCCACGCGAATCCGCCGCACCTCGGCGCGCGCCGCCCCCAGCAGACTGGCAGGAATCGACACAATCGCAGCTTCATCCAACAGCCGGCCCCCGGTCCGATGGTGCATCTCCAGCACCTGCATCTCCTCGGCTTCAGTGGGATAGGCCACCCGAATCTTCAACAGGAACCGGTCCAGTTGCGCCTCGGGCAGCGGGTAGGTGCCTTCAAAATCTACCGGGTTCTGCGTGGCGAAAACCGTAAACCAATCCGGCAGCGGATGGCGCACGCCGTCGGTGGTCACCTGCCGCTCCTCCATGCACTCCAGCAGCGCGGCCTGCGTCCGCGGAGGCATGCGGTTGATCTCATCCACCAGCAGCAAGTCAGTGAACACCGGCCCCGCGTGAAAAGTGAACGCATCCGTGCCCGGCTTCAGGATGGTGGTGCCCAGGATGTCGGCGGGCATCAGGTCCGGCGTGGCCTGCACGCGCTGAAAGCCCAACCCCAGCAGCCGCCCCAGCGCCTTCACCATCAGCGTCTTGGCAATCCCCGGCACGCCTTCAAGCAGGGCGTGGCCCTGGCACAGGATCGCCGCCAGCACCTCTTCAATCACCGCCGACTGGCCGGCGATTACGCGCCCCATCTCAGTGCGCGCGTGCGCAATCAGCTCCCGCGTTGCGTCCAGCCCGCTTCCCTCGGCCGGTCCTGAAACTGCGCCGCCCGCTTGCGCCATTTCTGTCGATTCCTCGCTCATCAAGCCCTTCCAGCTTCCGTTGGATTTCTAAACTACGACTTTATCCCGCGCATCCTCATTCTTGCTTGTCTCGGGCCGGCCGGCTCCAGGGCGGGTGGCGGCTTGAAGCTTCTCCAGGTGGTCGTCAAGCAATTGCACCAGCCGCAGCGCCGCGCGAGGCTGAAGACTCTCGTCTCGCGAAGCCTCTTCGCAGGCCGCCAGATCGGCCTCAAGCGCGCTATCCGCTCCGGGGAACCGGCGCCGCAGCACCGCCGCCAATTCCGCTGCTTCCATTTTCTGCGGCTGCATTCCACACAGGCGCAGCGCCGCGCGGCGAAACCGCTCCCATGCAACGGAAACCGCCGTGGATGCCGCGCCGGCATTGCCGTAGAGCGAACCCAGCGCTTCAATAAATTCCACCGGCGTTGTCCGCGGCGGCGCGGCCAGTTCCCGCACCGGCCCGCTTCTCCGGCTGAAGCTGAACAGCACCAGGATTCCCAAAACCGCCAGCCCAATGCGCAACAGGTTCAGCGCCGGCCCAGTGGCGTAGCTCCAGGTGCTGCGGATGTCCCCATGCAGCGACTCATCCCAGTAAACCTTTTGCCCATCGCGGCCGCCCAGCGAGTTGAGGAAGAAATCCAGGTTCTGCGCCCGGTTCAGCGAGGCATTTTCAAGCGGTGTGGAGCTGGCCCACCACACCACGTGGCCCTTGCCCCAGTCGTACTCAACCACTGCCGGCTGAACCGCGCAACTGTATTCGACCCGCACGGACGGGTTGCCAGCTTTCCACGTTGACCCGGGTACCATCCACACCTGCCCGGAGCCCGCCAGCGGGTCCAGTCCTTCCGGCTCAAGCTGGCATGCGGCAAAGGAGAAGTCGTCCGCCGGCGCGGCCGAAGCCCCCGGCAACAGGTAGCCACCCCAGAAGCCCGTAGCCACCACGCGCCCGCCGTGCTCCAGGATCTGCCGCGCAGCGTTCATGTCATCCTGCTCAGGCGTGAACGGCTCCGCGAAGATGACCACGGTCTGCGGGCCGGCCTGCGCCGCAAGCTCCCCTAGCGGCCGCTCCCAGCGCTCTACGTCGTAGCCTGATCGCACCAGTACTTCGTAAGCGGCCAGCGCGCCGTGTTTTCCGGTCATGTAACTGGAGGGAATGCGATTGTCATCGTCACTGTTGGAGTTGGCCAGGAAGCCCGCTGCAACGGCAAGGACCATCGCCGCGCTGAGCGACCACAGCAGCAGCTTGCGATCCTTGGAGTCGAGCGAGGGCAGGAATTTCATCGCGCGCGTTCCTTAAGGTCGAGGGGCTCGATACTCGAATCGTCTCTGGCCTTCACTCGCCGATACTCCAGACCTGCTCCCAACAGGCAAAGAAGTCCCGCCACGACTGCGGACCGGCGAAGAATATGGCCGTGCCCAAAGGTCCCAATCGCTATTCCTGGAAACAACGCAACCCAAAGCACGAAGCGCAGAACCTTCGACCGCCGCGTCCCACCCGCAAACAACTCTGCAGCAAACAGATTCATCGCCCGCTCCCCCGCCCTTCCACTGCCGCCCCGCTCCCAATCAGCCCCGCCGCAACTTCCTCCACCCTCCGGTAATCGCCTTCGCCCGCCGCGCGCCCGCCGTACCAGATGCGCTCGAAATCTCCCGTAAGCGACGACAACGGCGCGCGCCGCGGATCGTCGCCGGCCACCAGCGCCAGGTACTCGCGCGGGGTGCGCGCCCGATCCGCCGGCCACAGCCGCTTCGATTCCAGCCGTGAGATCGCCGCCCAGTAGAGAAAGTGAATCGCCTCGCGCCATCGCCCCGCCCCCGCGGCCTGCCGCGCATCGGCCAGCCAGAGCTGCCAGTCGCGCGCCGATGCCGCACCCGGCGCCGGCCCATCGCTCTCTGGGACCAGCCGCACCCGCCAGCGGCGCTCCAGCCGCAGCAGGGCCACCACCAGCCCCACGCCCACCAGCGCAATAAATCCGTACGTCAGCACCCAGCCCAGCCAGGCCGAGTGCGTTTGCAACTTGCCCAATCCGGCAAACACGCGGTTCAGCCAGTTGCCCAACCGCTCCAGCAGCGAGTCGGTTCTATCGGGCTTCTTCAGCCCGCGAAACTCCCGTTCGGCCAGCACCTGCAGCATCGCCGCCTGTTCCCTGTCATGCCTGGGCAGGGCCTCCGGCTTTTCGCCGGCCTGCGCCAGGTCGGCGGCAATCCGCGCCTGCGCATCCTCAAGCAACTGCGAGGTGGTGCGCGGCTTGTCGGCGGCGCTGGCTCCCACCGGACCCGGATTCACAAAGTTGCCTGCCGCGCCGGTGGAGTCGTCCGTCTCCACCGCGCGCGCCAAAAGCACCCTCAGCCATCCGTAGCGGATCACGCGATGCTCAGCCAGGCCCCTGCCCAGCGCATCGGGCGCGGAATTCAGCGGAACCCGGTCGTCTTCGCCCACCAGCGCCGGATCGCACGTCTTCAGGTCGCGCGCCTTGGCGCACGCCGCCGTCAGCTTGCTCAGATCCTCCAGATGCGCGCGGTAGTCGTCGACGGATCCGTCGCGCCAGCGCCCGGAAGTCTCGTCCGCGCGCGCCACCGCCTGCCCGGCGAAACACGCCAGGCCCAGCAACGTGCACGCTGTGGTTCGGACAACAGTCATCTCGGCTCCGCGGGAAAATTGGTTGAATACGTCGGCAGCATGGCCGGGGGCATTCCCGCCTGCTCCATCATCTGCTCAATATCCAGCCCTTCCTTGCGCACGCACAGGTCGTAGTATGCAAGCGTTACGGCAATCGACGCCACCGGCCCAAAGACCACGTTGATCAGGAAAACCCATAGACCTTCCAGTGCCAACCATAAGAACCCGGCGGAGCCCGCGTGGGCTGCGGACGGAATGAACCATCCGATCAATTCCACGCCTCCCAGGTTCATCGCGAGCACTATTCCTGCGGGAAGCGCGTAAGTCCACAATACCTTCCAACGGAATCCCCTGGACAGCTCTTCGCTCCGGCGCAGCGAATCCGAGGCCGTCAAATCCATCACGGCCGTTGCCGGATACGCCAGAGCGTAGCGCGCCAGGAAAGGACCGCAGCACACCAGGGAAATCCCGAAGAGAAGAAAACCCACCGCGTTCATTGACAACAGCGCCACGGCGCCAAAGATCAACGGCCAGAATGAGTACAATCCCTGGAGAATTCCCAGGCCAATCATCCGCCCTACGCGATACCGGAAAGCTCCATACGCGGATTGCGCCGTCACGGACTCGCCCACTGCGATCTGCGCCGCGGCCCGGCACTTGGCCCCTCGCGCCATCGCACCGAAGATCATCATTCCCAGCGCAAATACGAGCTCTGCAATCAGCGCGATCCCGACCGAGAGCCCGGACCCGTGAGACGCCCGGTGTGTTCGCGCCCAGTCTCGGCTGAGCTGCAACCCAAGATTCGCAATCCCCGGAACCGCCGCGATGGCCATAAAAAGCAGCAGGTTCGTACGCAACATCTGGATGGCCGCATCCAGAATCTCGCCCAGTCCCATCGGCCGCAACGGCGCCCTCACGCCGGCCCTCCCAGCGCCCGCGTCGCCGGCTCCATCCTGCCGCGCTGATCGTCATAGATCACGCAGAATGTGATCTGGTACGCCGCCCAACTCAGCGCCCCAAGGAAGAGCGCGGCGCAGAAGAACAGGCATCCGAACACAATCAGCAGGCCGATCCCAACGGCAGCGCTCACGTGGAGCAGAGTAGCCGCGAATATCCCGATCCCGCCCAGGGCAAACGCCACCATCTCTAGCGCCATCACCACGCCGTATTGAATCGCGTACACCACCAGGAACACCAGGAAGATCCGCCAGAAACCATTGAGGGTGAGCTGAAAACTTCGCTTCAGGCTCTGCACTGCCGGCAGGTCCTCCGCCAGGCTCGCAGGCATAGCCAGGCCGAGGCGCAGCGCCATCCAGACTAAATAGACCATCATCAGGGCGTACGCCAGCATGGCCACGGGAATCATCAGGAACAGTAACGCGGACGGCGGGTCGGCAGCGCCATGGCCGCGGAACGAAAGAAACAAGCCGCCGGCAAACATGCCCCACGCAACCGTCGCAGGCAGCGCAACCAGCAGCCACCGCAGCACCATGAGCCAGATATATCGCCCCGCGCGCCGCCACGCCACTCCGTACGCCTCGCTGAAGCTGCACCGCTCCCCGCGGTTGGCGCGGATTGCCGCGTGACAAGCCGCCGCATCCAGCAGCGCATAAACCAGGAGCAGCGGGATGGTGGTCACCAGGATGCCCAGGACCACTACGACGAATAATCGGTTGGGGTCCGGGACCTCTCCGGGATGAGGCGGCAAGATTCCCGCCGCAAACAGCGCCCCGACTACAAGCGCATACGTCAGGACAGTGACTCCCGCCGGTACCGTGGAAAGCAGCAGAAACAGCCGCATCTGTCCCCGCAGGATTGCCCACACGCGATTGAGGATCGTGCCGATGGTTCCCGGTCCGGCCCCTGCCGCCGGCCCCGGTATCAATGGTCCGCTCACGCTGTGCCTCCTTCCGTCTCCCGCGCCACCTCGCCGGCCGGCTGCGGCTCAGGTTGTGCCTCCGCTTGCGCCGGGGCCGGCCCGCGCTCCGGCCACGTCTCATCCGCCCGCGCCACCGCCGGCATCCACGGCGCCGCTTGTGCCGCGGCCGGCTCGGCAACCATCCCCGCCTGCCGCATCAGCAGCTCGATATCGAAACCCTCCTTGCGCACCCGCTGGTCGTAATAGAAAAGCACCACGGCGATTCCGTAGATCGGCTTGGTCACCGCCTGCACCGCAAACGAAATGCCGTAAAACACGATCACCAAAATCGTCCCCAGGAGCTGCGACTTCTGCGGCGTGTTCAGGCCGGGGATGAATGCCAGAAAAAACACCGGCAAAATCAGAACAATGGACACGATATAGCCAATCGCCGCGCCCAGCAGGTACAGCACCAGGATCCGCCAGCGCGTGCCTTTGCTCAGTACGGCCGCCCGTTTAAGCGCCGTCCACGGCCCCAGGTTCTCCACCACAGAGGCGGGGAACGCCATACACACCATCAGCAGTATCCAGATTACGATCACGCCCAAAGCGGCCATCAGAAAAAGCATCATGACGCCGGCGGCGGCGCCTGCCGCTGCGCCTGACTGGCGCGTCATCGTCGCCATCACGGTCAGCACCGTGACCGCGATCATCCACACCACAAACGGCCCAAGAAAGATCGCGAGCCCCTGCAGCACGTACAGACCCACGTACCGCCAGCCCTGCTTCCAGATCGCCCGGTAGGAGCCGCGAATCGTGATCGCTTCGTCCAGGCTCGCCGCGCTGCCCGCATGGCTCAGCGCGGCGGAACTCAGCGCGCTGGCGCCCAAATACAGAGGCACCGCGATCAGCACCAGGCCCAGCACGCCCAGCCCCATCGCCAGTGAAGCTGCTGCGTTCTTCTGCGCTCCGGTACTCATGGTCACCAGCAGCACAATCGCGCCCATGCAGCCCAGCAACACCGCGGCCGGCGGCGCGGCAATGCCCAGGAACTTGAGAAAATTCGCCCGGTAGATATTCGCCGTGCGATCCAGGATCTCGCCCAGGGTGCTGGGGTGCGGTGGGCTGGTCATGCAGGCTCTCCCGTCCCGGGCTCGGCCTGCGTCACCACTCTATCCGCCGGCGTTTCCGCAGCAAGCAGATCCGGGCCCGCAGCCTGCGCCGGCCCCGCAACTTGCGTCATGCCGGCAGCCTGCATCATCCACTCGATGTCGTAGCCCTCCTTGCGCACGCGCTGATCGAAATAAAAAAGCGTGAGGCCAGCGGCAAGAATAGGGCCCACCAGCGAGTTGCTTACCACGGAGATAATCTGCGAAAAAATGTTGAGGCCGAGAGTCATATGCTGATGCTGTTTGAAGATGAATAGGAAGAAGGGACCCTGTGTGAGAAGCAGCAGGCCACCTTGAATCACGCCCACCAACAAAAAGAGCACAAAGATGCGTCCGCGCGATTCCTTGCTCAGCTCCACGCTGCGGCGGAGCGCCTTCCAGGCCTTGAGATTCTCAACCACACTCACGGGAATGCCCAGCGCGTAGCGCGCCGCGAACCACGCAATAGCCACGAATATCCCAATATCGAATAAGAGCCCGCCAACGACGCCCGCAATGAATGCGACTTGCTTTGCGCCGCTGAACAGGACAAAGATCACAGCAATGCCGATCGCCATGACGATGCCCAGCGCGAGGCCGGCAACCAGCGCGACACCCAGCAGTATGAGGGCAGTGAGAAACATCAACCAGACATACCGGCCCAGACGCGGCAGCGTGCTTGAGTAAGCGCTGCGAATCGTTGCCGGTTCACCCATGTGGACCCACGCCACCGCCCGCGTAACGGCGGCAATCGAAGCTCCATAGAGAAGCATGCCAAGCAGCAGAATGCTCGCCAGGATCAACCAGTACATTCCAGACTGAACCTTGCCGCCAGACAGAAGGGCCGACCGGTACTGTGATGAGAAGACCTCAGGCAGGATCGCCAGCAGTAGAACCACGCCGTTCGAAACAGCGAAGATTCCCGCAAACAGCAGAAAATTCGTCCGGTAAAGCTGCGCGGTCCGATCCAGCAGCTCCCCCAGCGTCAATGGGCGCAGTTGCGTATCCATGGCAGTATTCTCCAAAGTGAGCGATGGCGGGATACTAGCACAAACTCACCCGGAGGCAATCGGTTTCAGCTAACTCCTCACCGCACCGCCGCGTCCCTGATCGCATTGCTGCGCCAAAGTCCCTCTGTCCGTGCCTTTCTGATCCCTGATCCCTGATCCCTGCCTTTCCGTGCATTTGTTCCTTGCATCGCGTAGTTTTTACCCGGTTCATCCAAGTCAACAGAACCTCTAAGCCCTTCGGCAGCCATTACTTGAGGATTGGAATTCCGAGTGCAATCCAATCACCCCAGAGCGAGAGAGCGGTCCGGAGTAGACGCGTGCCCCAGGTGGCAGCGCACTCCGGATCGCGGAGGTATCCGGGCCATGAAATCGACCATAAAACGCTGTCTTTTCGCAGGGATCGCCCTGTCTCTCGTGGTATTGACAGCGAGCCGCTTTGACTGCGAACCGGAGATCGAGGGCAACCTAGATCGCCCCCATCCGGACAAGCCCGCCCTCCCGCCTTCCTTCGGCGGCAACGGACATGCAAGTCCCCTCCCGGGTGTTTCTGGGGGTAGCGGCAGTTCAGTGGGTCCGTTGTCGCACTCCCTCAGCGTCTCCGTCACCTTCAGCGGCAGGGTGGTCCGGAATGGCGCGCGCCTGGCCCTGCGAGAGGTGGCCGGCACCCTCTATCCGCTCGATGGAACGCCGAAGGTCTGGTCTTTTGAGGGCGCCGCCGTCCGCGTCTCCGGAAAAATGGACCTCTCCACGCGCATGCTTCACGTCGAGGCCATCGAGTCCGTGGTGCTCTAAATTAAAGTCACGGGTCTGGACGAAATCGCTTGAATGAAGCCGTCAACAGTGCTACAAGAAGCTCATAGGGCCGGATTCACGAACAGTGAATCCGGCCCTGCGGCGTTTTAAGGGGGTACCCCCCCTCCCCCCCCCCGCTATGGATCACAATGTGGGAAGAAAGTGGAGATAGAACAGAAAACAAAATAGTTACAAAGAAAGCAAGCTCTGAAATCGTCCCGTATCATGACGTTTCCCAATATGCGGTACTATTTAAGGCTCTATTGAAGGCGCTGGATTTTCGTTTCAGTGGGAATCTGCAACTGGAACTGGTCGTCCTTCAACTGGCCGCCTTCTACAACCCGCTGTACCGTGAGCACCGCCTGGAAGCCCTCCAGCGGCCGCTTGATGGTCACCGTGGATGGAAACATGTTGTCCCCGTACTTCGCATAGAGTCCGTAAGTGACCTCTGTCTGCAGATTTCCCTCGTCATCGTAGAGGTCTTGTTCGTAGGGCAGCATGTCATCGCGATGGAAGGTGATCACACGGATCGGCTGGAGTTCCCGGCTATCGGGCTTGCGCCGCATGATGCTGAGGATGTACTCGGGAAACATCAACAGATGTTTCCGCTTTGGATCTTCCACTGTTTCGGTATCTGCCCTGACCATGTACTCGTCCTCCGGCGGCATTCCCCGCACCACCAGCGAGTCCAGGAAGAAGCCCGGCCGCATGTTCTCCATCGCATTCGCCGATTTGTGCGTGAGCGCATTCGGCCCCTCGTAGGCCATGTCTTTTGTGGGCAGGTAGAGCGTGAAATCCTGGCCATTGCTCACCATGTCAAACATGCGCGTGCGCACCACCGGAATGAACCCTACCACGCGCAGGTCCCTCGGTTTGCGCAGCAGGATGATGGCGGGAAACGAGGTATAGTCCTTGGCCTCGCCCTCCTGGGTCTTGATTTGGGTGAACTGGATCTGCACGTCGGCGCGCAGAGTCTTCATGGCATCCCAGCGGCTGTTCAGCTGGTCCACAAGCTCCTGCGGCGCTACGGTCTGCACCACCTGCGGGACGATTGGCATGGGTAGCTTGCGCCTGGTGAACAGGCACCCGGAAAGCGGCAGCATTGCCAGCCCCAGGAGTGCTGCCAAAAGGCGAGTGGTCCCCGGCCTCACTTCCCACCCGCTTTCTTCACCGCCGCGCGGTATCCAGCCACGTTCTTGTTGTGCTCCTCGATCGTGGTCGCGAACAGCGACTTGCCCTGCGGATTCTGGCCGGCCGCCACAAAATAGAGGTAGTCGGTCTGCGCCGGATTCATCGCCGCCTGGAGCGACTTGATGCCCGGATTCGCGATCGGTCCCGGCGGCAACCCTGGGTTTACGTAAGTGTTGTACGGCGTGTTCCGCTTCAGGTCGCTCTCGTAGATGGTTCCCCGCCATGCTCCCTGGAGCTGGAGCCCGTAAATGACGGAGGGATCGGTCATCAGCGGCATCTTCTTTGCCAGGCGGTTCTCAAACACGCTGGCCACTACCGGCCGCTCGCTTTCCAACGCAGTCTCGCGCTCCACCAGCGAGGCCAGGGTCACCACCGTGTGCACGTCGTGTGAGAGGCCGATCTGCGCCGCCGCAGCCCTGAACCGCTTAACCATCATTGCGGCAATGCGCGGCATGGGTTCCTTGGGCCCAATACGATAAGTGTCGGGAAACAGGTAACCCTCCAGCGTTTTTGCCTGCGGATCCAGGTCTGCCACCATGGCAGTCTCCTTGCGCGCCGTGTTGAGGAACTCCGCCGACGGCCCCAATCCCGCCTGCTCCAGCCGCGCCGCGATATCGAACATGTTGGAGCCCTCGGGAACCGTCACCGCGATGGTGAATACATCGCCCCGCCTGATCCGGTCGTAGACCTCGCCGGCAGGCGCCGGATGATCGAATCGGTAGTCCCCCGCCTTCAATGTGCCGTGAATCAGCCACCGCATCGCGTCAAATGCGTAACGGCTGCGAACCACCCCGGCGTCTTCCAGTTGCCGCCCGATGTGCGCCGTGGAGGAGCCGGGAAGAATCTCGACAAATGTCTGGTTCAGCGGCCCATAGGGCGCCATTGTGACAAAGGCGGCCCATGCGGCCAGCCCAAGCATGAGCAGAATGGCGACAGCCAGCAGGGTCCTGCCCCAATTCGAGCCGCCCCGTTGTCCCCTGGTCCTTCTGCGGCTCGTTGCCATTCTTCGGTCAGCTTCCTCCGTACCTCAAGTTAGAGACGCAGGAATCGCCTTCAGGATTCCTGTATTCAATTAGATTGTACGGGTTTGGGGCGAGGAGCAGCCGGTAGCCCGGAGCCAGTAGCTTGTAGCCGGTAGCTGGTTGGTGGGGGCTGGCGATTGGGGGCGTTTGCATGGCAGTTGCTGGCCGCGAGCTACCCGCTGCGATCAACAGGCTACAAGCTACTGGCTACGGGCTACCGGCTACAAGCTACGGGCTACGCCAGCTTCTTCGCCGCTTCCTGGGCAAAGTAAGTAACGATGAAATCCGCGCCGGCCCGCCGGATTCCCACCAGCGACTCCAGCATCGCCCGCTCGCGATCAAGCCAGCCCTTCTCAAACGCCGCCTGCAACATGGAGTACTCGCCGGAAACCTGGTAGGCGCCCATGGGCACATCGAAGCGCTCCCGCGCCGCTCGCACAATGTCCAGATACGGCATCGCGGGCTTCATCAGAATCATGTCTGCGCCTTCGCCCAGGTCGAGTTCGATCTCCCGCATGGCCTCGCGCGCGTTTGCTCCGTCCATCTGGTAGCTGCGCCGGTCGCCGAACTGCGGCGCCGAGTCCGCCGCCTCACGGAACGGCCCGTAAAACGACGACGCAAATTTCGAAGCGTAACTCAGGATCGGAATGTCCGCGCATCCGTCCTTGTCGAGCTGCGTCCGGATTGCCGCCACGCGCCCGTCCATCATGTCGCTCGGCGCCACCACGTCCGCCCCGGCACGCGCCAGGCTTGACGCCGTCTTGCCCAGCAGATCCAGCGACGGATCGTTGTCTACCTCCCAGCCGTCCCGCCCCTCGCGAATCATGCCGCAGTGGCCGTGGCTGGTGTACTCGCAAAGGCAGACGTCGGCCATCAGCACCAGCTTGCCGGCCGCGCTTGATTTTTTCAGCGCCCGCAGCGCCTGCTGCACAATGCCGTCGTCGGCCCAGGCGCCGGTGGCCTGCTCGTCCTTGGTCTCCGGCAGCCCGAACAGCAGCAGCCCGCCGATGCCCAGCCGCGCGGCTTCTTCTGATTCGCGAACCGCCTCGTCCACGCTCAGGTTGAAGACGCCGGGCATCGAGCCGATCGGCTTGCGTATACCCTCGCCGGGGCAGATGAACAGCGGCAGGATCAGGTCGCCGGGCTCGAGCGTGGTCTCGCGAACCAGCGCGCGCAGGCTCTCAGTGCGGCGCATCCGCCGCATGCGCACTTCAGGAAAGCTCATGCCCACATTTTAGGCTGCTTGGGGCGGCTCAGGTGTGAGGAACGGCACTCGGATTGGGAAAGCTCGCATAAGGCGACTTGGAGGGTAGCAGGGAGGGCATCTCTGCGCCTCCCGTCCTTGCGACGGGAAAAACCGCAAGGACGGAGCACAGAACCCTGGCTATAGAAACTCCGGAAGCGCTCTAATGCGCTTTCGCGGGCTTGGCTGCCTTCCTGCCAGTCTCCGGGGCAAAGGCGCACGATTCGCTGGTGAGCTTGGTTGGCGCGGCGGTGAGCTCGTGCAACTGGTTCTTCACCAGCACGGCGTTGAAGTCCGCGATCTGCTTCTGCGCGTCGTTCCAAGCCGCCAGGGTGCGGTTGTAACTGTCGCAGTCGCTCTCCCAGGTGCCGATTTGCTCGGCCGTGAGCGGGATGTCCATCCCCACCTGGAACATGCTGATCAGGCTGTTGAACTCGTTGTTTACATCCAGGAACGATCTGAGCGCCTTGGGATCGGGGGGTCCCAGGCGAGGCAGGGTGAATGCGCCGGGCGGGGGCAGAACGCCGGCGATCTTTCTGAGGCTGGTGTTGAGCGTGTCGGCCTGCCGGGCCACATCGGAGGGAATGCTGCCTTTCACAAGGGAGGCAATCTGGCCGGTAATGGCCTCCACTTCGTCGTGGCCGTTGTAGCTCTGCTCCATGGCGTGCGTGGTCAGCGTGGCCAGCTTGTTCTGGGCGCGCAGCGCGGCCATCGTCTCGGGACTCTGGCCCACGCGCGGATCGTTCACCACGGTTACTTCGCGGGCGTAAGTCTGGCCATCCACGGTGAGTTTGAGGGTATAGACGCCGGGAATCACCTGCGGCCCGTGCGGACCGGGAGTGGTCGATCCGGGCACCATGTTCATCTCATCTTCCAGGTCATGGCGCAGCGCGTGCGGATCGTCGTATGCAAGGTTCCAGTTCACGCGGTTCAGGCCGGCGTGAGTGCTCAGGGCGCGCGATTCCGGAGAGGCCAGCCAGTAGGCCGGGAACCACTCGCCTTCAATCGGCGGCGGAACGGTGCTGGACATGGTGCGGACCAGGTTGCCGTGCTCGTCGAAGACCTGAAGCTGAATGGGACCGTTGGGCTGGCGGCTGAGGTAGTAATCCACCAGCACGCCGTAAGGCACGTTTTGCGCGTGGGGCATTTCGATGGAGAAGGGCTGATCCCAGTTGCTGTTCATGCGGGCGCGGATGCCATCCTCAGGCGGGAAGAGATAGGCGGGCGAGGAGGCGATGGTCTGGGCTTTGGCCGCGATTTCGCGCAGGGGCGTAATGTCGTCCAGGACCCAGAAGCCGCGGCCGTAGGTGCCGATCACCAGATCGTTCTGGTGGTGGTCCGTGTGCACGTCGAGATCGCGGATGGAGGTGCTGGGGAGGTTCTGCCGCAGCGTCTGCCAGTGATCGCCGTTGTCGAACGTGACGTAGACGGTGGTCTCGGTGCCGGCAAAGAGCAGGCCGGGCTGTGCCGGGTCGGCGCGCAGGCCGTTCACCCAGCTTCCGGTGCGCTCGTCTTTAGGCAGGCCGCTCACGATGCTGGTCCATGTTTTGCCGCCGTCTGTGGTGCGCCAGATGAGGGGCACATCCGAGTCTTCGGTATCGGGTACATTCTGGCCGCGCATGCCGCCGATGCGGCCGGCAACGTAAGCGGTGTTGACGTCGTCGCCGGCTTCAACGGAGTTGAAGTTGGTATTGGGCGGCACATCCGCGATGTTGGTGACGTTGGTCCAGGTCTTGCCGTGGTTAATGGTGTTGTAAATCTGGCCGGTGGTGCTCACGGTCCAGATCACGCCGGGCTTGACCTTGGAGATGGAGAAGTCCGTGATGGAAGGCTGCGGAGCAAGCGGTCCGCCGGCGGGCGGAGTTGGCGGCTTGGCTGTGGCCTCGGACACAGGCTTGCCGGGAGAGGCAGGTGCGGATTTCCCGCCGGCCGCAGCGGCAGAAGTGGCTGCAGTGCCGGCTGGAGGTGTCGGCGCAGTCCCGGCGCCAGGCTTGGGCTCCGGTTCCGTGCGCTTGCCGCAGGGCACTTCCGGCGCACCCTTGGCCGTGGTCAGGTCGGGGCTCGCGGCTGCCCAGGAGTGAGCGCCGTCATGCGAGACCAGCAGGCATTGGTAGGCGACGAAGAGCGCGCCGGGATCGAACGTAAGGTCGAACTTCTTCTGGAAGTCGCGGGCCGCCGTGTACTTGCCGGCAGCGGAGCCAAAGTTGGGCGCGATGTTCTCCCATTGCTGTGTGGCCATGTTGATTTTGACCAGTCCGCTGCCGCCGCCACCGGGGCCATAGCCCACGCCATAAATGATGTTGGGGTTTTGGGGATCGGGTGTAATCACGCCAAATTCTGAAGAGGGCACAGGGCTCCAGTCATTGAAGTTGACCTGGCCAAAGTTCCCGCGGCTGCTGATCTCCACGGCGCCCGTATCCTGCTGTGCGGCCATGATGTGGTACGGATACTCGTTGTCGGTGGCGACGTGGTAGACCTGCGAGATGACCTCGGTGTACCAGAGGCTCCAGGTCTTGCCGTTATCCAGCGACACGGTCGCCCCTTGATCGGAGCCAACCAGCATGCGCTTGCCGTTGGTGGGATCGATCCACATCTTGTGGTAGTCCTCGCCGCCGGGCGCGCCTTTGAACGGCTCAAATGTAACGCCGCCATCCGTGGAGCGGTACATGGCCGTGGCGACGGTGTAAAGGATGTCGGGATTCTGCGAGTCCACAAAGACGCCGCTCGAGTAAGCGCCCTGGCCGTTGGCAATGCGGGTGTCCTTGCCGGCCATGTGCTGCCAGGTCGCGCCGCCGTCGTCGGAGCGGTATAGGCCTGAGCCGTTTTCAATGTTGTTGCCGACAATGAACATGCGCTGGCCCTGGGTGTGCATGGCCACCGCCACTGAGATGCGGCCCGGGAAAGGCGGAATCTTGATCGGTGTCCAGGTCTTGCCTTCGTCAGTGGACTTGTAGGCCGTTGCCGGCTTCCTTTTGCCCTGGGCCACGGCGGGGCCGAAGATGCCGGCTGTGCCCTGCGTGGCAGCCAGCATAACGCTGGGATCGTCGTAAGCGTATTGCACGTCGCGTATGCCGTCGTAGCCTTCGGGCTTCAGGACATTGGTCCAGCTCTGGCCGCCGTCAGTGGAGCGGTAGATGCCGCCGCCGTGGCGGGTGGCGTCGCCGAGAGCGGAAACGACGACAAGGTTTGGATCGGCCGGATCGACGACGATTCCGGAGATCTTCACGGTGTCTTCGAGGCCGATGTGCTGCCAGGTCTTGCCCGCGTCGGTTGACTTCCACACACCGTTGCCGAGACTGCCCTGGATGGGGTCGCCGGCGCCGGCGTAAACGACGTCTGGATTGGAGGGCGCCACCTGGATGGCCCCGATGCTGTCCACGCTGGTCTCCTGATCGAAGACGGGGAACCAGGTCACGCCTGCACTGGTGGTCTTCCAGATGCCGCCCAGCGGTGTGCCCATGTAGAACGTGCCGGGTTCGCCGATAACGCCGCTCACGGCGGAGATGCGTCCGCCATGGAAGGGCCCCACATTACGCCACTTGAGTCCGGCGTAGAGGTCGGGACTCACCTGAGCCGCCGAACTTACGGTGAATGCCAGAATGCTGGAAAGAAACAGCGCGCCACAGGCTGCCCACGGCCTTCGCTTCATTGTGTTGATGACCTCTCGGGGGAGATGCTGACTATTCGGCGCGTAGTATACAGGAACGCCGCGAACGGCTGTATTCGGTCGCTCAGAGAAGGGTGGGCAATGCGATTCTTCAGCAAAGTGCTTCTACGCTCGCGTCAACTGATCGTAGAGCGTTGAATTCCTGTACCCCACCAGCATCACCAGCGTCCAGATGCACATTCCCACGCCAAACGGGAACACTTGGAAGACATTAAAAATGGCGGTGACAATCGCCAAAGTCTTCCCCCATGGCTGTCGTTCCAAGAGTCCCCAACCAGCCGCCAGGGCCATCCCCGCGTGAAGAAGTACAAAGAACCAGGCAAAGTGCAGGAACTCCGGTCCGAACCACTGCTGAGGAAAGGCGCCGTGCGCCCATGGTCCCCAATTTCCGGAAAAGATCGAACGCAGAAATGCCAACCTGATGAATCCAGCAACCACGGACAGCCCGCCAAAGATGAACCACACCACGCTCAGTGCTCTGATTTTGCCGGCAAAGTTGTTGAGCTCAAACTGGAACCCCGGAACCGCTGCCGGCGGAATGGGTGGTATCGGTGCGCCGGCCGCCATCGGCCGCCCGCACTGCTGGCAAAACGCCTGCCCCGGAACCAGCGTGCCTCCGCATCCGCTGCAAAACATAGTTGCCTCCTTGCCTTCTGCCGTTCAGCTTCCGTGGTCCCCATCCTACCCGTAACAGCCGTGTCTCACCCCAGGCAGTCGTTTCCAGTCTCTGGATTCTTCCGACGCGGGCGGGAAGGGGAAGTCAGGTGCTTCCGCGTCACTCGGACTGGCCATGAATACGCGCCACGGTGCGGGTTCGTTCCCATTTTTCTTCGTGCCGGTCGTCGCGATAGGTAAGGCCGGTGACGTGGCCCTCCTTGTCACGATCGACCGTAAGCCGGGTCCACACGCCCCCCAGGGGATAGAAGAACGAGGAAGTCGACTCCGGCTCAACCTCCGTGACCTCGCCGTGAGGGTCGCGCTCAAAGAGCTGCGTGCCCTGCCGGAACAGCGTGGCCGCAAGCCGCCCATTCACGTCGCGGTATTCGCCGGCAATTGAATCCATCACCGTCACCGCTAGCTTGAACGGAGTGGGGTGCGGGGGGATCACTTGCCGCTCCGCCATCGGCTCTACCGCCGAGCCCAGCCGGTGCCCCAGTAGCCAGCGCGGCAACTCCGGCTCGTTATACGCCCTCGCCCACGAGTCGTGATGCAGCCCCTGGTAGACCCACAGCCGCACATGTCCGCCCTGGGCCTTGAGTGCGTCGTACATCAGCTCACTCTCCCGCTCCGGCACCACGTGGTCCTCGCTGCCATGAAAAAGCCAGACCGGCGTCCGCCCCAACGCCCGCGCGTACTCGGCCGGCAACGTGGCTGCCTCAAGCCACCGCTCCGGCGCATAGCTCCAGAACGGGCCCCCGGAGGCGATCATCACCGCGGCCCAGCGGTGCGGGTAGTTCCTGGCCAGCTCCCATGCGCCATATCCGCCCATGGAGAGCCCCGTCAGGTAAGTCCGCTGAGGGTCGGTGTGAAACTCCCGTGTCTCCTGGTCCAGCGCCGCAATCGCCATCTCCAGCATTGCCGGGTCAGTCCAGAACGCCGGATACCTGCACTGCGGCATCACGATGATGAACGGCCAGCGCTCGGGGTGGTCGCGCACTTCAAGGGGCAGCCCGATCTGCGTCTGCCACATCCCCTCCTCGCCGCGTTCCCCGCGGCCGTGGAGAAAGAGGATGATGGGCCACTGCCGGCGATCGTCCCGCCTGTACTCCTCCGGCAGATATACCTGGAATCTGTATTTGCCCCCGTGCAGCTCGATGCGGCGGTTGAGAAAACCCGTCTCCTGCGCAGGCGGCTTGGGCTGATGGGCCTTGCCCGCGGAGGCTGCCCGGCCTCCCAGAAGCAACAGGACGCCAATCGCCAGCGGCAGTGTGGCGGCGAAAACTCTGGATGCGGGTCGCATGATCGAATTTCATCTTAAAGGCTGCGGGCAGGAACTGGGGATAAATGGAGACTGGAGCCGCCGGCTCCGCTCAACCGGCGCCGCTTCATCTCTATGTTTCCCTTACGCTTGTCATGAAAGAATCAGTTGCAAGACACCAGAATGCCTGAATCCGGCACCATTCTCGACCACTACCGGCTTGAAACCGCGGCCGCTCACAGCGGCATGGGCGTGCTTTACCGCGCAACCGACCTGAACACCGGCCGGACCGTCGCTGTGAAGGTGCCGCATCCGGAGATGGAAGCAGACCCCGTGCTGCTGGACCGTTTTAAACGCGAGCAGGAGATCGGCCAGCTCCTGGACCATCCGGGAATCGTGAAAACCTTTAACAGCGAGCAGCGCAGCCGGCTCTACATGGTGCTGGAGTGGGTGGATGGGCGGCTGCTGCGCGCGCTGCTGAACGAGGGGCGGCTCCCTCCGGAGCGTGCCGTGGCCATCGCGATCGAACTCTGTGAAGCGCTCGATGCGATGCACAAACACGGCGTGGTCCATCGCGACCTGAAGCCGGAGAACGTGATGATTGGCGACGGTGACCGGGTCAAGATCATCGACTTCGGCATCGCCATGAAAGAGGATGCGCGGCGCATCACATACGCCGGCGTCACACCCATGCTGGGCACGCCGGACTACATTGCCCCGGAACAAGTGCAGGGCAAACGCGGCGACCAGCGCAGCGACGTCTACGCGCTTGGAATCATGCTGTACGAGATGCTCACCGGCCGCGTGCCTTTCTCCGGACCGAATCCGCTGGCGGTGATGAACGATCGGCTGGTGATCGATCCGCCCCCCGCGCGCGAGTTGAACCCGGAAATCTCTCCGGAGCTCGAGGAGATCCTGCGGCGCGCTCTCGAACGCGAGCCACGCCACCGCTACTCGACCGCGGCCGAGATGCAGTGGGACCTGGAGCACCAGGACCAGGTTGGCGCAGAAGAGGGCTCGGCCAACGCGCGGCGTCGGGGCGGCAAGCGTTCGTTGAGGGAGCGGATCAGCGGCCGCATGCTGCTCTACGCCTGCCTGGCGCTGGTGCCGCTCGCCATCTTCGGGCTGATGCTGGTGCTGGCGCGGCGGTAAGTCGGCTGGGAATGCCGTCTCCCGCCTTCCGTAATGGAATGTCAGCGATCGGCGACATTCGCAAAAGTCAGCGAACGCTTACTTCCGTAGTTGTACTTGGACCGGAACGTGGCATCCATGGACCTGCTTCCAATGGATTCCGCAGGACAAGGTGCTCACCGATCCGCCGCGCCGGCCATCCAACCAGAGTATTCTTAGTCCGTCAAGGGAGCAGAGATGGTTTGGGCGTCTCTGCCGGAGAGTCGACTATATGAGATTGCGCACGGTTCTCGTTCTTGCACTGGTGGTTTTGCCCGCGCTGGGGTTCGCGAAGACGAAAAAGCCCAGCACGCCGGCCATCTTCGGCACGGCCAAGTACGTCTATGTGAAGGCTGAGGCTGGTGACCTGAACGACCCCCGCCTGCTGCGCGAAGATCGAGATGCAATCTCAAGCACGATGAACGCGCTGCGCGCCTGGGGACGGTACACGGTGTTGCCCACCGCCGACGGAGCGGAACTGGTGCTTATTGTCCGCAAGGGACGGGGAGGCAGCGTGCAGATGGGCGGAACGGGCGGACCGGTTGGGACGTCCAGTTCGTCTCCATTCGGAGGCCAGCGCCAGACCGCCGGTGGGGATCCCGGAGTGATGATGGGCGGAGAAGCCGGCCCTCCCGACGACATTCTCGAGGTGCGGATGAAACAACCCGGCGGGGACTTGAGCGGCCCTGTCTGGCAGCGCAGCATGAGCGACGGGCTGCATGCGCCGAACGTGCCGCTCGTGGAGCAACTCAAGCGCGCCGTGGAGAAGGATTACCCGCAACAGTGAGTTTGGGGGTTGTCACAAGGCGGATTATGTGCCAACATATTCATATATCCGCTACGCTCGTAGGCGAGCAATATGCAGCCCCCTTAACCGGGGGCTTGTTATTTGGGAATGGCAAATTTCAAGGTGGCGATCCTGATAGACGGCGGTTTTCTCCGGGTCACCGCAAAGAAGGCCAAAAAGACCTACAATCCCGATTTCATTGAGAGGTTTGCCCATCTCTGCAGCTCAGCGGACGAAGCCATCTTTCGCGTCCTCTATTATGACTGCGCAATGTACGCTGGAACAGCAAAGCTGCCAGTATCGGGAACTTCGCACACATTTCTTTCGAATGATGCGTGGCTGCACGCTTTGTCTCACAAGGATCTTTTTGCCGTGCGCAGAGGAGTACTGAAATTCAGGGGGTTCAGGCCGAAAAAGACTCCAGTGGCGACGGCGACATTGACTGACGCCGACTTTGAGCCAATTTTTGAGCAAAAAGGCGTGGATATGCGGATCGGATTGGACATTGCAGCGTACTCGCAGAGCCGCGCCGTCGACCGGATTATTCTGGTAAGCGCCGATACAGATTGCGTGCCCGCTCTTAAATACGGGAGGCGCGCAGGCCTGCAGACAGTGGTCGTTGAACCACACGGCGCAAAGCTCGCGCCGGAACTGTTTGCCCATGCCGACTTCAAACGGCCCGTGACCCTTCCACAGTGCTGCGAGAACCCGTGCGACGCCCTTTGTCGCGGACTTAGCCTGCTTCAAGCCGCATAGATGAGCGCCTTGCTTTGCTCGATGCTTTGGCGGAAATACGGGTTCCGAACAGCAGAGGAAATGACCAAGTCGACCGAACGGCCGCAAAGTCCCACCAGGGCTTCTTTAAAGCCGAAGAAGGCGGTCGCGTAAACAGAGGGCTCGAGCGGCTCAAACTCAACGAGAAAATCCAGATCGCTGCTATCGGGGTCGAACGCATTGCCCACAGCCGATCCAAATAACTCCAGGGTGCGAACATGAAACTCGCGGCAGAGCTTCGCCAAATCGGCCCTTTTCTCGCCGATGGCAGGGAAATGACTGCCTAGCCCGGTCCCGGAGATTGGCACGCTGCTCATGCTCCCGATGATACCGCCGTTTGGCTCAGCGGTACGAGTCGTCGCGGTGGATCACGAACTCCGGATACGCCCCGCCGCCCAGCTCGTGAAGGTCCATGCCCAGGCGCTCGCCGTCCGGATCCACACGGAAAGCGACAAAGCGGTTGAGCAGCGCAAACAGGCCATAAACCAGCGGCAGGAACAGCCCCAGGACCGCCGCGATGCCGACAAGCTGCGCCAGGAACTGCCCGCGACCCGCGGCAAAGAGCCCCGCGGCAAACAGGCCCCAAAGTCCGCCGGCGCCATGCGCGGTGATGGCTCCGGTGGGGTCGTCAATGGAGAGCGCAAGCTCCATGAGCTCCACCAGCAGCGGCGTGAAGACGCCCGCAACGGCGCCGATGAACAACGCTTCGCCAGGCGAGACCAGTGCGGCGCATGCTGACGATGTGACCAGGCCGGCCATCCAGCCGTTGGCGCAGAGGCTGGCGTCCGGTTTGCCGAAACGGAGGCGCGTCACCACAAGCGTGGCCATGAGCGCGCCGGCGGCAGCCAGCAGCGTGTTGAGCGCGGTAAGGGCGAGAGCCGAGGGCGCGGCATGCAGCCACAGGATGGCCCCGGCGGCGTTCCACGCCAGCCAGCCCACCAGCGCCAGCAGACAGCCGAAGAGCACAAATGGGCCGTGGTGCGCAGGCATGGCCGTGGCCAGCCCTTCCCGGGGAAACTTGCTTTTGCGCGGGCCGGTGATCCAGACAATCGCCAGCGCGCTCAGGCCGCCGATGGCATGAATTGAAGCTGCGCCGGCGGCGTCGACGAATCCCGCGCCAAGACCGAAGTTGACGCCCAGGGAGGCAAGCCATCCGCCGCCCCATTCCCAGTGCGCGAAAAGCGGAAAAAGGAATGCGCCGGTGAGGACCGCGACGGCGATACCGGCGGCAAGCCGCAGCCGGTCCGCGCCCGCTCCCCAGGGAATAAGGCCGACCAGCGCCACGGCGAGGCACTCGAACAGTATTTGAAGCTGGCGCTCCGGAGCGGCGCCGGCGAAATTGCCCATCAGCCAATGGCCGCCGCCGATCCAGTTCCAAGGCTTGCCTGCCACGGAGAATGTGGCTCCGCCGGGTGCGGCAAAGACGCTGCCCAGCACGGCAAAGGCGATCACCGCAACGGAAAAGATTGCAAGAGAGCCGACCAGCGACTGCGCCGCGGAACGCGAGCGGCCCAGGCCGGCATTGATGAGTGCCAGGCCGGCGATGGCAAGAGGAGCCAGGACCAAAAGACCGGCGGCCAGCGCGCAGAGAGTGTCGGGAAGCGGTTGGTCGGTCATGGGCGGCGCGCTCCCGGCATGTGCCCGCGCACTGCCACTGCCAGTCCCACCGCCTCCAACACCAGTCCGCAGACCACGAACACGCCGCGCCGCGCCGGATCGGGGAAAAGCACCAGCGCCGCAACCGCGATCAGGAATCCCGTGGGCATCACCAGCAGTCCAGCGTACTTCATGGCCGCCCCTTCAGCCTGGGGTGTGAACGCGCTGGCTGCAGAAACGAAGGAACCGCGCCAGCGCAGAACACGATACGCCCAGGCAAAAAGTAAATGTCAAATGGTTTCAACGCGTGAGACGTCTTTACGAATTCTAGATTACCTCAATGCTAGGCTTGGCCCAATTGGTGTGGACAAAGCCGTGTCCATGTTTGTCTCCGGAGGAATTCTTGCTCGAACTGCTTGATCGCTTTGTTGCCAATCCGCTCGGCACGCTCTTTGTTCTCTCGCTGGCTGCGTTTCTTGAGGTGTGGGGCGACTCGTTCTTTCAAACCGCCTTCTATCGCTCGTCGGGTGCGGGGCGGGTGCTTGCCATCGTGTGCGGCGCCCTCGTCCTAACCTCTTACGGGGCAGTGGTTAACATGCCACGGTGGAGCTTTGGCAAGCTGCTCGGCGTCTACGTGGTGCTGTTCTTTGTGGCGGCGCAGGTGGTGGCGCGGTTCCGGTTTGGGCAAGCGCCCACCGCGCCGGTGTACGCCGGCGGCGCGCTGATCGTGGCCGGCGGCCTGGTGATGGTGCTTTGGAAGGCCTAGGAAGCGCGAAATAAAAACGGATATGTCTTATGGAATGATTGAGTTAAGCCACAAAACTGCAGTGGATTGCTCTCCATTCCCCTTGAATTGAGGTATAAACTTCAACGCCCGCCTTGTGGCGGGCGCAAATCAACGCATAAAAAGACTATAGCCCGGATCCGCTGACGTGGATGTGATGCCGGATACGGTTGTGTAGCGGAGTTGGTGGGGTTAGCGGAGTTAGCGGGGTTGGCGGAGTTGGCGGAGTTTGGGGGCCGGAGGTTGATTCGGAGCCTGCATGGTTACCTTTGGGGAGGGGGGGGTGGCCTCAAAACAGCGTTCTAGTGGGATGATGTACCGCTATGTGAAACAAAGCGGTGTCAGAGGGGAGCGGATGGGGTCCGGGTGGTTACCTTTGGGTATGGGGGGGGATAGCGGGAGCTGCCATATTGCATCCGGGGGCTCTGTGCCGCAGGCACGGAGGGACATTGCTTGCCCTGCCTGGAAGGCGCGAAAAGCAGATTCCCTGGCGGGAATGACAGAAAGAAAAGCAAGAACAAAAGCAAGAGCAAATGCAGATCCTTCCCCTTCTTTCCACTCAGGGTCAGGAAATTCCCTGGCGTTCATCTGCCCGGGCTTTACGCCGCGTCCACCATTTCAATGCGCAGACGGTTTCTTACGTCCGGCAAGAAAGACCTATTTCTTTTTGAGGAAGCCTTCCAGCTCGAGCCAGTCTGCAAACCGGTCGATCCAGTGGTCCGTGGGAATGTTTTGTTTGCGCATGCCGAAGCCGTGTCCGCCCTTGGCGTACAAGTGCAGTTCCGCGGGCTTGTGCGCGTCAGTCCATTCCTTATAAAGCAGCAGGCTGACAGGCATCAGGCCGAGACCATCGTCTGTGGCGGCCGCCAGGAACATGGGTGGGGCGTCCTCCGGCACCTGCCGGCCCCTGAATGTTCCCCCGCCTGCGTAAATGGGCGCAACAAAGGCCGGACGGCTGTCCGCCTTGTATCCGAACGCCACGCCGGCCGTGACTCCGCCACCCGCGGAGAACCCCACGATGCCGACGCGGTCCGGCGAGATACCCCATTCGGCCGCATGCTTGCGGACATAGGCGACAGCGGCCAGGCCATCGTCCACCGCCAGCGGACGATCCTGATCGATCATCGCGTCGAGCTTCGTCCTGTCGTGCGCCCAAAGATCCCCGAACAACTGCGTCGCATCGGTAGCGGTGGGCGCCAGCCGGTACTTGAGGACAAAAGCCGTCATGCCGCGCGCCGCAAGGTACCGCGCCACGTCGTTGCCTTCGCTGTCAATGGAGAGCGCCATGTACCCGCCGCCGGGGCAGATGACGATTCCGCTGCCGCTGTTCTGGCGATTGGTGGGCTTGAAGACGGTGAGCGAGGGCTCGGTCACGTTGGTGACGACGTTGGTATGCCAGGCCTGCGAGAAGTACTGCTTCTCAGGATAGGTTTGGGCGGGCGTGCCGGGCGGTGGGGAGGAATAAAGCGGAATGGTCTGCTGGGCGATGCTTAGCGGGGCAAGAAGAACTACCGCGCAGGTGAGCCGGAGGAGGAAGCGCCTCATGGAAGGAGAGTTTAGCAGAGGGGGCGCGATTCAGAAACGCTCGATGCCCCCTTCCTCCGCGCCAGGAGGCCGCTCGGGTTTCCACAAAATCAGCGCAATCAATCCAGCCGCCATGAGGATCACATCGGAGACGTGCGCCCCTGTGAAGTGAAGAACCACACCATACAGCATGCATGCCATGAAGGCTGCCATGCTTAGAACTCCGCGCGACATCCACTGCTTCTCCGGGGAAGAGCGAGGAATCTTGCCAGCCGATCGTTCGGCTAACTTTTTCATAATGCGAGGACCGGAAAATCCAAAAGCAAGACTTGCCAGCGCAAGCAGACAAATGGCGAGCTCGAACGCAGAACCGATCGGCTGCCGTGGCTTCGCAGGTAGTCTATAGACCACGAAGATGACCGCAGCTCCATATGCGATAAAGGCGAATTTCATAAGCCGGATTGTGCGATCGGCTCTCGGGGTTGTGTCCACGGTCTTTCCTCAGATGTTGGCGAATTGATTTCGAGAATCTCGCACGCATTCTCTCACGAATGCCCGAAGAACCTCTGGACATCCCCGATCTCCGTTGTCATCCGGCGGGGTGGCAAGGTGCACAAGAACGTTTGCCCGTAGAGACCTAAATTGGCCGCCTACCCTGCTCTGAAGCAGGCTGCCACGAAACCCTCGGCTGGTGCTGAGATTCCCTTCTTTCGCCCGCTAAAGCGGGCTGGGGTCTTTTGACATGTCCGCAACCCCAGTCTCGCGACTGGGGCTACCCTATGCCGCCCGCTAAAGCGGGCTGAATGCAAATCGATGAGCATAATCTCCGATTGAATCGTGCAAATTATGCGATTGCATCACATATTACGCACATGTGGATTACGCGCTAGGTTGGCCCGGACGCCGAATAGCATTACTTTCCCCAATGGCTTTCGCGCATTGCCGGTGACCGAACTGGGCTAGCGTGGTGTCTGCAAAGAGCCTATGCAGGGTCCGGCATCGGGGAAATGCAGGTCCTTCGACCTCGTTTGGCGCAAAAAACGCGCCAAACTACGCTCAGGATGACGGCTTTACTTTAATGCGATGGATGGCGGCGCGTTTAAGGTACGAACTTCAAAGACCGGACACTGGCGGAGATGAATGAGAGCCGGGCTTAGCTCCCGAAGAACCTGGCCACGTCGCCAATCTCCGTCGTCATCCGATAGGGCGGCAGGCTCTTCAAGAACGTTTGCCCGTAGCGCTGCCTCCGGATCCGTGGATCGAGCAGCACCAGCACGCCGCGATCTTCCAGCGACCGGATCAGCCGCCCGAACCCCTGCTTCAGCGTCAGCACCGCTTCAGGCACCTGGTAATCGAAGAACGGCTTTCCGCCGGCCTCCTCAATCGCTTTCATGCGCGCCTGCACAACGGGGTCGCTGGGCACGGCGAAGGGCAGGCGGTCAATGATGACGCAGCTCAGCGCCTCGCCCTGCACGTCCACGCCTTGCCAGAAGCTCGATGTCCCGAACAGCACCGCATTGGGCGTGGCGCGGAACTCTTCAAGCAGGGCCTTGCGCGGCGCCGTGCCGTGGAGCAGGATGGGCCAGTCCAGCACCGGCAGCAGGCGCTCGTATAAATCGCGCATCTGGCTGTAGCTGGTGAACAGGCAGAAAGCGCGGCCTTTGGTAATGTCGAGCACGGTGCGGATGCACTCCGCCGCGGCTGCGGGAAAATCGGGCTCGCGGGGGTCCGGCATCTCCGGCGGCAGATACAGAATCGCCTGCTCGCCGTAACGGAAGTGCGACGGCACCACCAGTTCGCGCGCCTCGGTCAGTCCCAGGCGCCGGCGCAAGTGCTCAAATCCTCCCTGCACCGTGAGCGTGGCTGAGGTGAGCACCACGGCGGGTATGGTCTCAAACACCATCTCGTGCAGCAGCTCGGAGACATCGATGGGCGTGGCCTGGATGAACGTTGTGCGCGCCTGGCCGCCTCTCATCCTCGATTGGGCGCCCCCGGCGTCGCCTTTGGGACCGGGGTTGCCCCCATACATTCGCCGCTCCAGCCAATACACAACGTTGCGATCGTTCGATTCCATGATGAACTCGAGCTCGCCGCGCAGCCGCGCCACGCGCTTGCGCAACGGAGGCGCCTCGTCCACGCCTTCGATATCCTCCATCTCGCCTTCAAGCCGCCGCAGCGTGGCCCGCATGCCCGTGTACAGGTCGCCGGAGCTTTCCAGGAACTCCTCGCGATTTGCAAACTGCTGGCGTCCGTCGCTTCCCCCGGGCAGCGCGGCAAAGAAGAGGCGCGCGCGGTCGCGCAACTGCTGCGTAAGCGCAGGGATGCCCGCCGCGCCCTCTTTGCCGCGCAGCATGGCCTCCATGTCCCGCGCCAGTTCCTCAAAGCGCACGTTGGAAACGCTGAGCCCAAAATAACTTGAGGCCACTTCCTCCAGCTCATGCGCCTCGTCAAACACCACCGCCGCGGCCTCGGGCAGAATGCCCGCATCCGGCGCGCCGCCCGCCTCGCGCTTCACCGCCAGGTCAGCGAAGAAAAGGTGGTGATTCACAATGATGATGTCCGATTCGAGCGCGCGCCGCCGCATCTCCGTGATGAAGCACCGGCGGTAGTCCGCGCAGTCCTGTCCCAGGCACGCGTCGGCGCGCGCATCCAGCTTGTTCCACAGCGCGCTCGATTCCGGCATCCCGCTCAGCTCGGCGCGGTCGCCGGTTTCGGTAATCTTTTCCCACTCCGCGATCTGCCGGTACTGGTCAATCTCTTCAAGCCCTGACAGGACGGGCTGATCGCGCAGTTGCACCAGCTTGTGACGGCAAAGATAATTTGCCCGGCCCTTCATGTAGCAGACGCGCAAATCGCCCAGCAGCGTCTCAAGGAAAGGGACGTCGCGAAAGTAGAGCTGGTCCTGCAGCGCCTTGGTTCCGGTGGAGATAATGACCCGCTGCCCGGTGCGCAACGCGGGCAGCAGGTAAGCCAGCGTCTTGCCGGTGCCGGTGCCCGCTTCCACAATCAGGTGGCGCCGCTCCTCAAGTGCCTGCTCCACGGCTTTGGCCATTGCGAGCTGGCCTGGACGGTACTCGTAAGGCAGCGATGAGCGCGCCAGAATGCCGCCGGGCGCGAAGAACTCGTGCAGCGTGGGCAAAGCGCGAGTTGGGGTTTCAGTGGAGGCCATGGCGGGCGGCTGCTTCCATCATAAGGAGAGGAGCGGAAGCGCGCCGCAGCCTGTCCCACATTTGTGCAGTTGGCCGCGCAGCGTGGGCTGCCGTATGGTTAAGGAATACGGGATTGGGCCGCGCTGCGAGACGGCCCCTTTCTACTCTATTTGAGATCGGCCGGGCCCCCGGCCGGATCGCATTGCTGGGAGAAGCATGGCTTCGCAAGTCCGAACCACGATCGTTCTCCGCCCCATCGATCTGGCGCTCGTAGGCAAAGCTCTGGCCGGAGCAATGGCGCTCGCCCTGGCTGGGCAGGTCATCCTGATCCTCGCTATGGGCCAGCGCGCCGGGGCCGTCTCAGGTTATTTCACCGCTGCCCTGGTTGCCGCCTCCGCGGCCTGCGTCCTCTGGCGCGCTATTCTGCTTCCCTGGCGCGAGCGCCCAGCATGGCTCTGGGCCGCCCTGGGAATCCTGCTCTGGGCCGTGGCGCGCGCCCTGGAAACCTGGACGGGCCACTCCTCAGCCCGAAGTCTCCTGGCCGTCGACGGTCCCGATTTCATCTACGTCAGCGCCATTGTCCCCTTCCTCATTGCGTTCTCCATTACCCGCGCCGCCCAGCCCGTTCGTGCGGTGTCCGTGCTCAATTTCACCCAGATTGCCCTTGCCCTCGGCCTCGCGTGGATCCTGCTCGACGGAACCACGCTCTCCCCGGCGAGGGCAGCTATCGTCATGGGCAGAATCTGCGCCGCTGCCGCCGTTTTGCTGGGCGCCATGGGTGTGCTGCGCCTCTGCTGCTCAGTCGAGGAAGAAGAAAAGCGGTGTTTTCGCACCATCAACATCCTGCTTTGGAGCTATCTTCCCGTTGAGCTGGGGTTGGATTACCTTTCCCATTACCGCGGGCTCCCCAGCGGTACGCTTTTCGATCTGCTCTGGAGCGTGCCATTTGCACTGGCCGGATGGAACGCACTCACCCTGCCCCTGGACAAAGCGGACCCTCAGCCCGCGCCGCAGCGAAGCCGCCCGCGCCTGCTTCTCGAGTCCCTGTGCCCGCTCCTGCTGACCGCCGCCATCTTCGCGCTAGCCGCTACGGTCATCCCTCAGCACAGGGCGATGGGCCTGGCCGCCGTGTTCCTTCTCCTCGTTGTCCAGGGATTCCAGGCCGCGATGGTCCAGGCCAATTATCTGGTCAGCCACAATCTCCTGCTCGATCGCGAACAAAAGCTGCGCACCGCCAATGCCGCCCTTGAGCAACTCACCCTGCTTGACCCGCTCACCGGCGTCTCCAATCGCCGCGCCTTCGATCACGCCTTTGCCGCCGCCTGGCGGCGCGCACTGCGCCGTCATCATCCACTCGCGCTCCTGCTCGTCGATGTGGACTACTTCAAGGCGATCAACGACCTTCACGGCCACGCCTTCGGCGACGAGTGCCTGATCGCGCTGGCGCGCGCCATGGATGCCGAGGCCCATCGCCCCGATGACCTCCTGGCCCGCCTCGGCGGTGAGGAGTTCATCCTCCTGCTGCCTGAAACCTCCACCGAGGGCGCCTTCCTGGTCGCTCGCCGGCTCCATGAATCCATTCGCAAGCTTGCTTTGGTGAACGATGCTTCACCCTTCGACCAGCTCCTGACTATCAGCGTTGGCATCGCCATCTGCGTGCCCACGCCCGGCATGCAGCCGGCCGCCGCCTTTGAAGCGGCCGATCAGGCGCTTTACTCCGCCAAGGACCAGGGCCGCAACCGGACCTTCTCAGTGTTTCTCCGGGCGGAGGGAACAGAGGTTCCCGCAGAGCGCGCGCGCGAGTCCAAGGCCGATCCGCAAACCATCGTCAATTGACCCACAAAAGTGGACTAAGTATACTTAGTCCATGCCATACACGGTGCACCAGGCCAAAACTCACTTCTCGCGGCTGATCAAGGAAGCTGAGGCAGGCAAGGAGGTTATTGTCACTCGTGGAAAAAAGCCGGTAGCGAAACTCGTTCCAGCAGAAGCCTCCTCCACACGCAAGGATCTCGCTGGTTCCTATGCCAAAGACATCCATTGGGATGACGATGCCTTCGATCCGCTTACGGATGAGGAGTTGGTTCAGATGGGCCTTGGGTACCTTCTCGACGCACCCCTGGTTCCGCCGCCGTCCGAGACCAAAAGCGAATGACCTATCTGCTTGATACGCATACTCTGATCTGGTTCCTGCGCACACCGGCCTCCTTGCCAACTCGCGTTCGCGCGCTCATTGAAGATGAATCGGCGGTCCTTGCCGTATCTCTCGCGACGCCGTGGGAAATGTCCATTAAGACTTCCATCGGCAAGCTTCGTGCCGCGGATATCCTGGATGACTTTGAGTCCATCATGCTGCGGGGACGCTTTAACATGCTGATCCCCACGGTCGAACACGTCATCAGGAGCGGTCGCTTGCCGTGGTTTCACCGTGATCCATTTGACCGCCTTCTTGCGGCTCAGGCCATGGAACTTGGCTTCAGCCTCCTCAGCAAGGATGTCGTCTTTGACGCCTATGGCGTTCGCCGACTCTGGAATTGATTTAGGAAATCGGTTTCAAGACATTCGGGAGATTATCTGCCGTCTTATCGGAGTCCTTCTTGCCAAGCTATCGCCGACCTCTGACCCCGACGACCGCCCGACCGGGTGACCTGCCCCTGGTCGCCATCCTCGGCCGTCCCAACGTGGGCAAGTCCACGTTGTTCAACCGGCTCACCCACAGCCGCCGATCCATTGTGGGCGACGAGCCCGGCATCACCCGCGACCGCATTTACGGCGAGTACGAGTGGGCCGGCCGCAACTTCCGCGTGGTCGACACGGGCGGCATCGTCCCCGACGATCCCGCGCTCATCCCGCAGGAGATTTACAGCCAGGCCAAAGTCGCACTGAAGGAAGCGGACGCGCTGGTGCTTGTGATTGACGTCCGAACCGAGCTCGCCAGCCCCGACTACGACCTGGTCCGTATGCTCCTGCGCGGCGGCAAGCCTGTCTTCCTGGCCGCCAATAAGGTTGAGGGCGGCGCCATGGCCGCCGAAGCGGAGAACCTTCGCCGTCTCGGCATCCGCGAAGTCTACCCCATCTCCTCTGAGCACGGTCTGGGGATCGGCGAGCTCCTCGACGCCATTTCCGCCGCCATCCCCGACAGGCCCAAAGATCCCGCCGAGAGCCAACCCTCAGCCACAGATTCCAGCTTTCAAGCAGGGCACGACTCAAGCCGTGGAGATGAAACCGCACCTGGTGAAGGGGGAGATTCAGACCCCGAGGGGGACTCTTCGCCCGACGCCGATCCCACTGCGCGGGTCCACCGCACCCACGGCGAATACGAGCAGCTTGAAACCTCGGTTGCCATCATCGGCCGCCCCAACGTGGGCAAGTCCACCCTCCTCAACGCCCTCACTGGCACCGAGCGCGCCATCGTCTCACCCGTGGCCGGCACCACCCGCGACGCCGTGGACGAAGTGGTCGAATACGAGGGCTCCCACTTCCGCTTCGTCGACACCGCGGGCATCCGCCGCAAGGGCAAGACCCACCTGATGGCGGAGAAGCTCAGCGTGGTGATGGCGCGGCGGCACCTTGAGGCCGCCGACGTGGCCCTGCTAATCCTCGACGCCACCGCGGGTGTCACTTCCAGCGACGCGACCATCGGCGGTTACGCGCATGAAAGCGGCCGCAGTGTCATCATCGTCGTAAACAAGTGGGACGCCGTGACCACCGGCCGCACAGACGGCAAGCCCCCCGCCGACCGCGAAATCTTCGAGCGCCAGTTGCGCAGCGTCCTCAAATACCTGAGCTACGCGCCGGTCATTTTTCTCTCCGCCAGAGAGGGCACCAACCTGGACCGCATCATGCGCGAGGTGAAAACCGTTGCCGCCGAGCTCCGCAAGCGCGTGACCACCGGACAGATGAACCGCTTCCTTGACCGCATCGACTTCCAGCGCGCCCCCGTGCCCATGGCCAAACGCGTACGCATCTTTTACATGACCCAGGCCGCCGTGGCTCCGCCCACATTCGTGCTGTTCACTGACCGTGAAATCGAGCTGCACTTCGCCTTCAAGCGCTTTCTTGAGAACCAGATCCGCGAGGCCTTCGGCTTTGAGGGCACCCCCATCTGGTTCAAAGTAAAGGGCAGAACAAAGAGTGCGGGCGGCAGGGATCGCGATAAGACTGCGAAGAACGGCGTATAGCGGGGCAGCGGTCATCCACCGCTATTGCGGCGGCGGGCCCTGGCGCATCACCGGGCCGCCATTGGCCCTGGGCGGCGGCATCACGTTCACTGACGTGGCTACAAACTGGCCGTTTTTGACCGTACCCTCCACGCGCACCGCATCGCCCACCTGGATGTCGGCCAGGGTGATGGGGTCGCGGCGCTTGCGGAAGCCGGTATTCTCGTCGGCCACAAAGGTGTGAGCGGCGTTGTCCGGCCCGCCTTCCAGCGTGACCGTGGTGTCCGCGATCGCCGTTACGCGGCCGGCCAGCCACGTCTTGCCGAAACTGGCGCGCATTTCCTCCATGCGCTTGGCGGTGTCAGGATCAAGCTGCATCACCATGACGGCGCCCACCGATTTGGCCCCTTCGTCCATTTCGCCCATGGCCATGATGGCGTCGCCCACCTTGATGTCAGCGGCCTTGATGGGTTCGGGCGGATTGCCGCGGCCCCCATACATGCCGCCACCATCCCTCTGTCCCTGGCCTTGGCCCTGACCCTGACCTTGGCCCTGGCCATCGCCACGCGGCTGCGCATTGGCCGGCCGCGGCGGCTGCTTCATCATCCGCGTGTTGGCGCTGTAGTGGACAGTCCACGTCTCGCCCTGGTCGTTCTTCACCGTGTAGTGGTCGGCGGCCACCTCAGTCACCGTGCCCATGACGCCGCGGGAGCCGAATCCCATGCCCATGCCGCGCCCATTGCCGCGACCGCCCTGCTGCTGCCCGTCGGGGGGAGCGGCGGGTTCCTGTGCCAGCGCGCCGACGCCCAGCGCCACGGCCAGCGCACAAATCAACACCAAACGAGTCTTCATGGATTTCCTCATACCTTCAGAGGATTAGACGAAAAGCTGGGTCGCGGGGACGATGGCGGGTCCGGAAAAGCTCTCCAGCGCGCCTCCGGGTATCCGTGGCCTGAAGGCTGCTCCTTCCGCCTACTGCTGCACCGGCGCGTGAGCGGAGATGCCGTTCAGGTAGACGCCCTGTGCCTCCATCATCTGCAGAAATGCCGGCATGTTGTGCAGCGGATTGAACTCCGCGTCGGCGATGACTTTCTTGGGCGTGGTGAACCCTTCATTAAGGGCCATGCGCAGGTATTCGATGGCACGATCCGGCAAGCCCGCCTTCATGCATCCCTTGGCCATGTAGAAGTTCATGGCGCCGCGGTCCTGGATGGTGCCGGGATTCTCCACGCGCACACTGCCGGAGTGGTCAAAGATCTCCGGATCGAGCTTGAGCGCCTCCTGGTAGGCCACCCAGCCCTTCTTATAACTGCGATCGGCAAACAGCGCGGTTCCCAGGTTCTTCTGGTAGAGCGCCGACTGGGGATCGTATTGCACGGCCTTGCGGAAGGTCTTCACCGCCCTCGTATACTCCCTGTTGGCCATGTAGATGGAACCCATGTTGTTGAGATACTTGGCGTTCTTCGGGTCCTTGCGCAGGGCCTCGCGGTAGCATCTGCCGGCGTCGCGGACGTCAAAATAGAGCTGGTAGGCGACGCCCATTTTGTTCAGCAGCTCCGGCGTGGGAGTGGCCTGCCGGTATTGGTCCACCGCGGCCTGGTATTGCTGGCGGGCCATCAAAGAGTCGCCCAGATTCTCCGGTGTGGGGTGGAATATTACCGCCGGGGCGGAGCCGTTCTGGGAAGCGGCAGGCTGGCCTGTAGATGGCGCTGTCTGCAGGCCCAGCGCCAGCGCCGCAGTGCCAACGATCCACCAGTTCGGGAACGTGATGGGCTTCATGGGGAACCTCCCGGAAAGCCATGCGGGCCTTCGGAGCGGGGCGCCTTTGTCTCGATTAAACCACCAATGGATTTCTTTCGCTACTCCCACTTGCGACCGCATCCAAAGGCTGTGCTCTATCAATCGAGACTGCGCCGGCAGGTGAAAGGTATGCTCCGCAGCGGCGAATCGGGACAAATTTCGTTTCCACCCGGCGCAATGGCGGGTCGAAACGGAACAGACTTAGGGTAGACTCTTGAACACGAGGAAGGCTGCAACATGGGCATGACCGTCCCGATTTCGGCCGCGGCAAGGGTGGCGGAAAGGTTCCGCGCCGTGCGCCGGCGCACCATGAGCCTGTGCGAGCCGCTGAGCGCCGAGGACATGATGGTGCAGTCGTGCGCGGAGGCCTCACCCGCCAAGTGGCACCTGGCGCACACCGCGTGGTTCTTTGAGTCGTTTGTGCTGCGGGAGTTTGTGCCCGGCTACCGCCTCTTCCATCCCGATTACGCCTGGCTGTTCAACAGCTACTACCAGAGCTTTGCGGCGTTTCCTGAAAAGCGGTTGCGCTCGTCCTTCTCCCGGCCCCCGCTGGAAGAGATTGTGCGTTTCCGCCGGCATGTGGATGAAGCCATTGAGCAGTTGCTGGAGGGCGATCCCGAACCGGAGGCGGTGAAGCGGATTGAGCTGGGCGCGAACCACGAAGAGCAGCACCAGGAACTGCTGCTGACCGACATTCTGCACGCGTTTTTCACCAACCCGCAGCGGCCGGTCTATGAAAGGCAGGGAACAGGGGTCAGGGATCAGGGATCAGAAGACCGGGAACAAGAAAAACAGGGACCAAGGACCAGGGACTCAGGGGCCAGGGAGCACCAGAACCCGGGGCCGGTGAGCTTTTTGCGGTTTGAGGGCGGGATGCACGAGGCGGGACACGCCGGCGATGGCTTCTGCTTTGACAACGAGCTGCCCCGTCACCGCGTATGGCTGGAGCCGTATGGCCTGGCCGAGCGGCTGGTGGCCTGCCGCGAGTACGCGGAGTTTATTGAGGATGGCGGTTACCGGCGCCCGGAGCTATGGCTCAGCGATGGGTGGAACGCGGTGCAGAATCACGGCTGGCACGCGCCCCTCTACTGGACCAGCGAAAGCGGCGAATGGGCGGTGTTCACGCTGCGCGGCATGCAGCCGCTAAGCCGGATGAAGAACGCGCCGGTGAGCCAGGTGAGCTTTTACGAGGCGGACGCCTACGCGCGCTGGGCGGGCTACCGGCTACCGGCTGAGTTTGAGTGGGAAGCCGCGGCGGAGGGACTGTTGATTGCGGGCAACCTGCTGGATTCGGGGTGGCTGATGCCCATCCCGGCCAGCGAGAGCGCGGAGGCCGAACCCAAACCCCCGGCGCCCGGGACTGCGCTGCTGAGCGAGAGCCCGGTTGAATTCCGGCGGCCCTGGCAGCTTTTTGGCGACTGCTGGCAGTGGACGGCGAGCGCCTACCTCGGCTATCCGGGGTTCCGGCCGCTCGCCGGATCGCTCGGCGAATACAACGGTAAATTCATGAGCGGGCAAATGGTTCTGCGCGGCGGATCGTGCGTGACCCCGCGGGCGCACATACGTTCGAGTTATCGCAATTTTTTCACTCCGGAAACACGCTGGCAATTTTCTGGAATCAGAATGGCTTCGTGGTAACTCAAATCGGGCAAGGCGGCATCTTAAGGCTCTGGTGAATTCCGGGGCAGAATCCAGGTTTCAGGCGAGAGACCCCAACTTCAAAACATGACGACTTCCTCTCTTCCCCTCAGCAGCACAAAGATCGATGCGAATGTGGCCGCGGTGGTTACCGAGGGCCTGGTTTCCCGTCCGCGCCGGCTGCCTCCGTGGCTGTTTTATGACGAGGCGGGATCGCGGCTCTTTGACCGCATAACGGAGCTGCCCGAGTACTACCTGACGCGTACCGAGCGCGGCATCCTGGCCCAACACGCTGAGGAGATGGTGGCGTTGGCCGCCGGGGACGACGCCCTGCACGTGGTGGAGCTGGGCGCGGGGAGCTGCGACAAGACGCGCCTGCTGCTGAAGGCTGCGGTGGACCGGCAGGATACGGTGCTGTACGAACCGGTGGACGTGTCGGCTTCAGCGCTGGCCGCCGCGCAGGAGCGGCTGGAGAGCGAGATTCCCGGCATTGTGTTTTGCCCTCGCGTGCTGGACTACACGCGCGACCTCACCCTGGATGAGGCGGTGTGCGGCGAGCGGCGGCTGGTGCTCTATATCGGCTCCAGCATTGGCAACTTTGAGCCGCACGAGGCGCAGATGCTGCTGACCAAAGTGCGGGCGGCGCTGGCGCCGGGCGACAGCCTGCTGCTGGGCGTGGACCTGGTGAAGGACGAATCCATCCTGATGCCCGCGTACGACGATGCCGCGGGAGTGACAGCGGAGTTCAACCGCAACATTCTCCGCCGCATCAACCGCGAGCTGGGCGCGAACTTCAATGCGGAGGCCTTTGCGCATCGCGCGAGATGGAACCCGGTTGCCTCGCGCATGGAGATCCACCTGGTGAGCATGTGCCAGCAGACGGTCCTGCTACCCAGCCCTCCGGATTTAGATTTGCGCATCCGCTTCGCCGCGGGCGAGACCATCCACACGGAAAACAGCTACAAATACCGGCCCGGCCAGGCGGAGGCGATGCTGGATGCGGCGGGATTTACTCCGGCGCACACCTGGACAGATGAGCGCGGATGGTTCGCCGTGGTTCTGGCGAAGTGCAGCGAATAGAAATAGCTCAACCGGTATTCCGCAGACCCGCCGCAATCCCGCTGATGGTGGCCGCAATGGCGCGGTTCACCTCCGGCGTATCTTCGCCGGCGCGCTTGCGCTTCAGCATGTCCACCTGGATCAGGTGCATCGGGTCCACGTAGGGGTTGCGCAGCCTGATGGACCGCGCCAGCACCGGATTCTCCTCCAGCAGCTCGGCCTGGTCCGTCACCGCCAGCACTGCGCGCACTGATGCGTGGAACTCCGCTTCCAGCATTGCGTACACGTGCTCCCGCAGCGCCGCATCCGCCACCAGCGACGAGTAGAGGCGCGCCGTGCCCAGGTCCGCCTTGCCCAGCGCCATCTCCACGTTGCGCAACAGATCGATGAACAGCGGAAACTCGCGCGCCATTTGCCGCAGAAGCTCCAGCGAGCCCGGCCGCTCAAGGTACGCCGTAAGCGCGTGGCCCACGCCGAACCATGCCGGAACCAGCAGTCGCGACTGCGTCCAGCCGAAGACCCACGGAATGGCGCGCAGATCGCCGATGTGGCGCGAAGCCTTGCGGCGCGAAGGCCGCGAGCCGATCTTGGCCTGCTCCAGCTCGCCCACCGGCGTGGACTGCTCGAAGTACTCGATCACCTCGGCGTTGTCCAGGATGTGCGAGCGATAAAACGCGAACGCGAGATTGGAAAGCTCATCGAGCGCCGCTTCCCACTCCGGTTTCAGCACGCCGGTAAAGTGGCCCTCGGGGTCGCGCGCGTTGGGCCGCGCCAGCGCATCCAGTGAGGCCGCGATCATCAGCTCCAGGTTGCGCTCAGCCAGCACCTCGTCAGCGTATTTAAAGTTGAGCACCTCACCTTGTTCCGTAATGCGCAGTTGCCCTTCGAACGAGTCCATGGGCTGCGCAAAAATGGCGCGATGCGTTGGCCCGCCGCCGCGACCCACCGTGCCGCCGCGCCCGTGGAACAGCCGCAGCTTCACGCCGCACTCGCGCGCCACCACGTGCAGGTCGCGATGCGCGCGGAAAATTTCCCATGTGCTGGTGAGCATGCCTCCGTCCTTGTTGGAGTCGGAGTAGCCCAGCATGATCTCCTGCCAGTTGTCCCATGAGGCCAGCAGTTGGCGGTAATCGTCGCGCCGCCAAAGCTCGCGGCACACCTCAGGCGCGCGCCGCAGGTCCTCAATGGACTCGAACAGCGGCACCGGCATCAATCCGGGATCGTCCTTCGAGCCTTCCACCTTGACCCCGCCCAGCCGCGCCAGCCGCACCACCGCCAGCACGTCATCCACCGTTGCCGCGCCGCTGATCACGTAATGACGGATCGCCTCCGGCGTGCAGCTCAGCTTGGTTTCACCCACCACACGAAATGTTTCCAGCACGCTCGATGTCTCTGCCGACAATTCTCCGGGCAAATTCGGCGCCGCCGTATCGGCAATAGCCTCCTTCAACGCCTGCGCATGCACCCGCGCATGCTGGCGAATGTCCAGCGTGTGCAGGTGCAATCCGAACGTCCGCACCTGGATTAACAGAGGGTCGATGAGCGTATGCGCGATCCTCAGCCCGCGATTGGCCGCCAGTGACGCGCGCAAAACCTGCAGATCGTCCAGGAGCTCTTCCGCCGAGCAGTATGCGGGCAGCGCCTGCGTCAGCCGGTCGCTATCCTGCCACAGCGTGTACGGCATCACCGGCAGCGCCTGGCCGCCTGAGCCCAGCCGTCCCGCGGCCTCCATGGTGCGATGCACGCGGGCCTTCACACAGATCACGAAGCGCCGGTAATACTCAAACTCGTACTGCACGCCGAAGACCTGTGCTTCCGGCGTATGCAGCTCCGCCACGTATTCCTGCAGGCGCTTCAGCAGTTCTTCGCTCACCGGCATCTGCTGCGCACTCGTGGTCAGCAGGTCCAGGATTTCCTCGAGCTTGCGTTGATAAAACAGGAGCAGGTGGCCGCGCGCCATTTCGATCGCTTCGCGCGTCACCTCCGGCGTCACGTAAGGATTTCCGTCGCGATCGCCGCCGATCCACGACCCGAACCGCAGCACCTGCGGCAGGTCGATGGGCTCAATCTCCAGGTCGTACACCGCGCGCAGCGCCTCGGCAATCTCGCGGTACAACTCGGGCAGCGTCTCAAAGATGGATACATCGTAATAATCGAGTCCCATCTTGATTTCGTCGTACACCGTCGGCCGCCGCGAACGCACTTCGTCGGTCTGCCACAGGCTGGTGATCTCCGCCCGCACCAGTTCTTCCAGTCGCGCCAGATCCTGCTCGGGAATAGGAATGCGGTCCAGCTCGGCGAGAAAATCCCCGATCCTCCGCCGCTTGAACATCACTGAGCGCCGCGCCACCTCGGTGGGATGCGCTGTGAACACCGGCACAACCAGCACGCGCCGCAGCCAGCCCATCGCCTCTTCCGCGCCAATTCCCACGCGTTTCATGGCCGCCAGCGTGCCGGCCAGCGAGCCGCGCTGACGCACCGCGCCGCCGCTCACCTGCAGCGCCAGCCGCCGCCGCTTGCGATGGTTCGTCTCCGCCAGGTTGATCAGCTCAAAGTAAAACGCAAACGCGCGCGTCAGCAAGATGGCCCGCTCCACGCTGAGCGAGTGCACAAACGCGAGCGCGGTCTCCGCCTGCCTCCCGGCCTCGTCTTCTGAACCGCGCGCCTCAGCATCGCGCCGCTTGATCGTCCCCTGACGCAGCGCTTCAACCTGGGCAAACAGGTCGTCGTTGGCCTGCTCGCGCAGCACCTCACCCAGCAGCATGCCCAGCGACCGCACATCGCGCCTCAGCGGCGCCTCCTTCAGCTCGCCGGACTGCGCCTCAAGTTCCGCCAGCCTCTGCGACCAGCTTTCGGGGTTCCATAAAAGGGCCATCTTGATTTGATTATGCACGACGGTCAAGACATGACCTCGCGGAGCGCCTCATTTAGCTCTATTACCGAGAGCCGGCTCATCAGTGGCTGCCGGCCTTATCTCTCACAGCGCGATAGAATACACCCTCAAATGCAATGACGAGTTCATCTCTGTTCTTGATATAAATATCCAACCCCGGCATGGGAAACGCCCCAAAGCAGATCCCGGATTGTCCCTGATTGAGAACCATCTGTGTAACGCTGGGTCTGTGGATTCCGACGGAGTCAAGTGAGACGAGATTGTCGTCCAGGAATTCGTCCGCGCTCACCTTCTTCACGTCCGTTGACGTGATTCTCGCTGACTGCCCACAGGACCCTATGGAAGTTGCATCAATGACAATCTGGGATCCTAGCAAACTACGTTGCTGCATTGGGTCTGGCCCTTGCACATTCGGGGTCAGATAGACAGATTTCAAAGTCCACGTGCCACGAATCACTCCCTGCTTGCTGGCGAGGGCTGCTTGTCCTATACACGCAACTACTCCAACGCTCAGGAGGATAGCGGCTATCCAAATTGTGCGCATGACATCAGCGGGTCGCTGCGACCAGCTCTCCGGGCTCCATAAAAGGGCCATCTTGATTTGATTATGCACGACCGTCAAGGCAAGTCTCCGTCAGCATTGCCTCATCCTGGTTTTCTAAATCCCTTCCGCGGAGTGGGTCGGCCTAAGGAGTAGCATTGGCAGCATGAGATGGCCGCGCTCGAAGAGTACCCAGGCAGTCATCGCTCTCGCCATCGGGCTGACAGCCGCAGCGAATGAGTTCGCTAGATTCGCGATGAGGTCTTTCAACAAATACTACTTTGGCCCGCACCAGGCGTACCCCTATCCCTATGCAGATGCCAATAGTGCAAACCTCGCGCTCGCACGGAATTGCAGCATAGCATTTGGGCTGGTCTTCGCGGGAGCCTTTGTCCTGCAACGGCTCATCACGAAGCGAAAGTCGAGCTGAGACGCCGCCCCTGCGCAAATTGCTCCCGCGAAGGTCAATTCTAGCTCTGCTCCTTATACTGAAAACACCATGACCTCCGCCGACAACGCCCCGTCCCGCGCCCGTTCGCAAGCCCTCCAGCAGCGCGCTGAGCGCTTCTTCCCCGGCGGCGTCAACTCGCCCGTGCGCGCCTTCCGCGCCGTCGGCGGCCATCCGCCTTTTATTGATCGCGCCGAGGGCGCAACCCTCTACGACGCCGACGGCAACCGCTACATCGACTACTTCGGCTCATGGGGTCCCATGATCCTCGGCCACGCCTTCCCGCCCGTGGTCGAGGCAATCGAACGCGCCGCGCGCAACTCCGCCAGCTTTGGCGCATCCACCGCCGCTGAAGCCGACCTGGCCGAGCGCATCGTCGCCTGCTACCCCGCAATTGAAAAACTCCGCTTCGTCTCCTCCGGCACTGAAGCCACAATGAGCGCCATCCGCCTGGCCCGCGCCGCCACCGGCCGCAACCTCATCGTCAAGTTTGAAGGCTGCTACCACGGCCACGCTGACGGACTCCTGGTCAAAGCCGGCTCCGGCGTTGCCACCTTCGGAATTCCCGGCTCGGCCGGCGTTCCCGATGCCATCGCGGCTCTCACTCTTGCCCTGCCTTACAACGACCTCGCCGCCGTCGAAGCTGCCTTCGCAGCCCACCCCAATGAGATTGCCGCCATCATCCTTGAGCCCGTCGTGGGCAACGCCGGCTGCATCCCACCCGCGCACGGCTATCTCGACGGCCTGCGCGACATCACGCGTCGTCATGGCGCGTTGCTCATCGCCGACGAAGTCATGACCGGCTTCCGCGTAGCACTCGGCGGCGCGGTCCATCTCTATAAGATGGACCCCGACCTCATCACACTGGGCAAGATCATCGGTGGCGGCCTGCCTGTCGGCGTCTTCGGCGGCAAGCGCGAATTCATGGATCAGCTCGCGCCGCTCGGTCCGGTCTACCAGGCCGGCACGCTCAGCGGCAACCCGCTCGCCATGGCCGCCGGCATCGCCACGCTCACTTACCTGCAGGAGCACCATGACGACGTCTATTCAAAGATCAGTGAGTTGGCCGGCGCCGTCTTCCAGGGCGTCTCTCAGCAGGCGCAGAAAGCCGGCGTGGTTCTGTGCGGCAACCAGGTTGGCGCCATGTGGACCTGGTTCTTTACCCCCGGCCCGGTGCGTAACTACGAGGACGCGGCCAGGTCCGATACCGCCGCCTTCGGCCGCTTCCATCGCGCCATGCTCGACCGCGGCGTCTGGCTCCCGCCCAGCCAGTTTGAAGCCGCGTTCATCTCCTACGCGCACACCAACGCTGACGTCCAGGCCACCATCGACGCCGCGCGCGATGCGTTCGCCGCGGCATAGAATCCCAGGCCACAGTTTCCTGGTCCCTGGTCCCTGGTCCCTATTCCCTGCCCTTCAGCACCTGCTTGGCGATTGTCATCAGCTGCATGTTCGAGGTGCCTTCGTAGATCTTCCCCACCTTGGCGTCGCGGAAGTACTTCTCCGCGGGGTAGTCGCGCACAAAACCGTTGCCGCCAAAAATCTCAACGCACTCGCTGGCCACGCGCTCCGCCACTTGCGAAGCAAACAGCTTGGTCATGGCCGCTTCCTTTACATAGGGCTGGCCGGCATCCTTGATGCGGGCGGCGTTGTAAACCATCAGCCGCACGGCCTCGATCTCCGTGGCCATTTGCGACAGCGCAAACTGCACCGCCTGGAACTCCGCAATGGGCTTGCCGAATTGCCTCCGCTGCTGCGCGTAGCGAGCGGCGTGCCTCCACGCGCCCTCGGCCAGTCCCAGCATCTGCGCGCCAATCCCAATGCGCCCCTCGTTCAGTGTCTCAATGGCGATCTTGTATCCCTTGCCCGGTTCGCCCAGCACGGCTTCGCGCGGAAGTTCGCAGTTATCCAGAATCAGCTCGCACGTGGACGATGCCCGAATGCCCAGCTTGTCTTCCTTGCGCCCCACGGTAAAGCCCGGCGTGCCCTTTTCAATCAGGAACGCGGTGATGCCGCGATAGCCCTTTGCCGGATCGAGCGTGGCAAAGACGATGAACAGCCCCGCCTCGCGCGCATTTGAGATCCAGAGCTTGCGGCCATTCAGGCAGTAGCCCGCGCTGGTGGCCTCGGCCCGGGTCTGCAAGGCGAATGCGTCCGATCCGGAGCCGGACTCAGACAGCGCGTAAGCGCCCACCGTGTCCGCGGCCAGGCGCGGCAGCCAGCGTTGTTTCTGCGCATCGGTGGCCCAGCGGCGCAGGGCGTTATTCACCAGTGTGTTGTGCACGTCAATCAGGACGGCCACCGCCGGATCGACAGTGGAGACGGCCTCAATGGCGAGCACCGCGTCGAAAAAGCTCCCCGCCGCGCCGCCCAGCGCCTCGGAAATCTCAATGCCCATAAGGCCAAGCTCAAAGAGCCTGGCCACCAGGCCGGGAGCGAACTGCTGCTCGTCGTCCATGCTGCGGACCACGGGCGCAATGGTCTCCTCGGCAATGCGGCGGACGGTGGATGAAAACAGCAACTCCTCTTCAGAGAGCTGCGTCAGCGGGGCAGGATGGGGATGAGTCAACGAACGACGGCCTCCGGATTGCGAGTGTATCAAAGCAAAGGCAGGCCGCGCTCCGCTGCCATGGCGAGGGCTCTACAACTAAATGAGACAGGTTGCCCCGCGGGAAGCCAGCGCCTTGTCGAAAGTTACGAGCGAGCCTCCGGACGCCTGGGCTACGGCCAGCATCCAGGCATCGGCCCAAACTTTCGGGGATGCCAACCTCCCCGCGGCCTTCTCCCGAAAGCGTCTGTCGACTTCCTGCGGTTCCTCCATGAAAGTGACGCGATCATCTTCATAGAAACGGTCGTAAACGCGCCACGCCTGGCTCATTCCGAGCGGCTTTCCATCCATAACTGCAGCGCTGGTCACTAAACGCAGAAAACCCAGTTGCGACAGCCGGCAAAATGCAATCTGTCCCATCTCGGCTTCCCACCAGCGCCGCGCCAAAGGCGAATGAGTGTGCTCTGGAGCGGCCAGGGCAAGCCACACGTTCAAGTCAGGGAAGCTCAATGAGTTCATAGGCCTCTTCGTTCGTGATTGCGATGCGCCGTCCAGCGGGACGAATAAGAGGCGGATCGAGCTTTAGCCTGCGCTTCGGCCTCGCTGATTTCGTTTCAGCCACGGCCTGCTCGATTCCTGCGAGAATGAGCTTTCGTGCAGAACAGCCCTTGCGCGCCGCTGCTTCATGCAGCCGGCGATGTAGCTCGCGAGGAAGGTCGATGGATGTGCGGACCGGTTTGGGCTCTGCCATTCCCTCATTTTCTTACCGATGACTTAAATAAGTCAAAAGAGCGAGCCAGGAGCTTCTCCTTCGGCCGGTCACGTTTCCGCTTGGCGGCAACGACAATTTGCGATAGTATGCTTTTACCCGCCGGTCTCGCCGGCTACGGAGGAGAACAATGTTCCAGCCCGTCATCGTCCGAATTAGTCGCTGAACATTGCCTCGGGTTTCACCCCAAGCTCATCCCGAGGACGACCTCAGCCCCGGGTAATTCGACTGCACAACTCAAACTGATTTGCAGAGCGAGCCCCTCGCCTGCGCCGCGGCACATTTGCCCGTGGCGCTTGAAGGAGCTTCCCCATGTCTTTATTGGAAACAACAGCAACCCCGCAGCCGGCGGACCGGCACGCGGCGGGCTTATGGAGTTCGGTGCGTGAAGCATTGCGCGGATCGCACCAGGATTTCACTCAAGGAAGTCTGAACCGGTCCATTCTCCTGCTCGCCATCCCCATGGTGCTGGAGATGGTGCTCGAGTCCCTGTTTGCCGTCGTCGACGTTTTCTTTGTTGGCCGCCTCGGCGCCAATGCCGTGGCCACCGTGGGCCTCACAGAATCCATGCTGGCGCTGGTGTTCGCCATTGGCCTCGGCGTGTCGCTGTCCACCACGGCCATGGTGGCGCGGCGCATCGGCGAGAAAGACCCTGAGGACGCGGCCATCGCCGGCGTGCAGGCCATCGTTCTCGGCCTCGCCATTTCGCTGGTCCTCGGCGTGCCCGCGGGAATCTTCGCGCCCAAACTGCTCGCCATGATGGGCGCATCGCCGGCCATTGTGGCCACAGGCTCGGGTTACGCACGCATTGCGCTGGGCGGATGCGGCGCCATCGTCATGCTGTTCCTCAACAACGCCATCTTCCGCGGCGCCGGCGATGCGGCCATCGCAATGCGCCTGCTCTGGGTGTCGAACATCATCAACCTCGTCCTCGATCCGTGCCTCATCTTCGGGCTGGGTATCGGCGCTTTCCACTTCCCTCGCATGGGCGTCACCGGCGCGGCCATGGCCACATTCACGGGACGCAGCATCGGCGTGCTCTATCAGTTCTGGCGGCTGGCGCGCGGCACGGAGCGGCTGCGCGCCCTGGCCTACCACCTGCGGCTCAACGTGGCCGTCATGCTGCGCCTGCTGCGCGTGTCGCTGGTGGGCATCCTGCAGTTCGCCATCGCCAACGCAAGCTGGATCGTGCTGGTGCGGATCGTCTCGCTGTTCGGCGCCGACTCCGTAGCGGGATACACGGTGGCCATCCGCATCGTGGTGTTCTTCGTTCTGCCGGCATGGGGGCTGAGCAACGCCGCGGCCACGCTGGTGGGGCAGAACCTGGGCGCGGGCAAGCCCGATCGCGCGGCGCAGGCCGTGTGGCGCACCGGGCTCTACAACATGCTCTTCCTGGGCACCATCGGCGTGTTCTTCGCAGTGTTCGCGCGGCCGGTCGTGGGCCTGTTCGTGGTGGATGCCGCGGTGATCCCCATTGCCGCCGTTGCGCTGCGCACGTTTGCCTGCGGCAACATCGGTTACGCCTACGGCATGGTCATGTTGCAGGCCTTCAACGGCGCGGGCGATACCTGGACGCCTACGGTGGTGAACTTCTTCGGCTTCTGGGTGCTGGAACTGCCGCTGGCATGGGTGCTGGCCAAGCCTCTGGGCATGCACGCCGAGGGCGCGTTCCTTTCGATTGTGATCGCGGAGTGCTCCATGGCGGTGGCGGGAGTGGTGCTCTTCCGGCAGGGGAGGTGGAAGCGAAAGAAGATCTGAGAACGGGCGCAAAGTTACTAACTCGTACCAGGGATTTGTAACAGGGCAATGCTTCATAGCTTGCTGATTAACTCGGTCACGAAGCAGATAACGCGTAAGGGCGGGACTTCCAGTCCCGCCGCAACGCCCCAAATAGTAAGCTTGGGCTTTAGCCCCTGAGCGATGCCTTTGCGCAGGAACGCGCTCCTCCGTGACAAGGTGAGACTTCCATCTCAATCCAATCCGCCACAGAGGTGTCCGATTCCGAACATCGCCACACGGGAACGGACAGAAAAACGGTGCAAGGAGAGAAATGTGCGCTGATTCTGTACGGTCTTGTTTGAGATCGATTTGGCATCGCAAATGCATTTTCACTGGAACTGCGCTACATCGAAGCGCATATCTGAAGGCTTCCCGAACCGGAGGATCGCAATGTCTCAAAGCTTGAAACTTGGAGGATGGAGACTCCTTGCCACAGCCCTTGTCTCCTTTGCATGCGGATCGGTCATCGCCGTCCACCTTACCCGCGCGGAACAGGTGAAGGCCGACAGCAATCGTGTCTACCAGCTGATGGTCTATCACACAGTGCCGGGCAAGGTGCCCGCACTCGAATCCGTCTTTCAGGATGTATCCAAATTGCAGGCGAAACACGGCCTCAACGTCATTGGTTATTGGGTGCCGAACGACGACTCGCCCGCGTGGAAGGACACCTTTGTCTACCTCATCGCCCACCCCAGCCAGGATGACGCGAAAAAGAACTGGGACGCACTGCACGCCGACCCCGCGTTTCTCCCTTACCGCGACCAGGCTGTGCCTCTCATCAAGCAGGTAGATGGCGTGTTCCAGGTGGACGAGGTGTTCATGCGGCCCACGAATTACTCCGAGATGAAGTAGAAGCGGGGCAGGCTCTAATCTGGGCGCCCGCTTCCAGCCTGCTATCATCGCGGCGTGGCCGACCCCGAGCTGAAATGGTGGCACGTTCGCTGGAGATTGGCGTGGCGCGCAATCTCGCGGCCCGCGATCGTCTCCGGCAAGATCATTGTCCCGCTCTGCGTGCTCGCTGTTATCGGCTTTGGCATCATCTACCTGATGCAGCCTTGGCTGTTTGCAAAGCAGATGAGCAAATCAGAACGCCTGAACATTATCCCTGCAGAGCTCCCAACCAGGTCTGAATCGCCTTTATCCAACGCAACTATTGATGTTGATGGACTGAGCTTTCAATTGCCGCGCGAGGAAGTCATCAGGACTTTACAAGGCGATTCAATCAGGTTGGTTCGTTTCCGCAATGGCGGTGAGCTGTGGATCAACGACAGCTCGCTGGGCGCGGGAGTCCTCGACGCGGTGCTCAATAACAAAGATGTGATGAGGTTGTTTAATCAGGGGCAGATCCGCTCCAAATTTGAGCTGATGCAAGCAGCAATGTACGCGACGCCGGACCAGGCGAAATGGTGGAGATTTCGTTCCGCGTCGAATCAGAGAGTGGAGTACCTGTTGTTCGCCAAATCTTTGGTGCTCACGGAGAGCATCCCTTCCGCCCACCCGTTTTCCCGGAGACCGATTTACATGATATCGGCTACCCGGTTCCACGGATTCCAAATCGGGAACCCAGACACCCATCCATTTGAGGCCGACCTCGAACTGTTCGACCAGAACGATCGATATCTCAACTTCACCATCACTGGGCCGGAAGGGCACGGACAGGTTCTGACGCAGACGGAGATCAATGCGCTTGTCGCCTCCATTCGCCCCCCAGGCATGCGCTGATTGCCCTCGCCGTGAATCCATCCATCCAGTCACCACCCCCGTGACCGGCATCACGCTCCGCAGGCGCGCGTCGGCCCCTGGCCTGGGTGCTCTGGCAAAGCTCCTCGGGATGCATGCTGAAGGCGCGTTCCTCTCCATCGTCATCGCGGAGTGCTCCATGGCGGTGGCCGGCGTGGTGCTGTTCCGGCAGGGGAGGTGGAAGCGGAAGAAGATCTGAGAGCGGATCCGTAGACGGCGCTGAGTGCTTCGGAAAGGTCAGCGTGTAATGGCGGTCCAGGCGGCGGCATTACGCACGCCTGGGAGCAGGTGCGTCGCAAATCCCCCCATCGCCTTCCGCGAACACCGCCTGTGATCCCCGGCACAGCCGCGGCTCCCTGATTGCGCCATCCTCTTGGGTGAGAAGGAGCTTCGGCTCCTCTTGTCGTCCGAAGGGGGAAAAACAGACACCCCCCTCCCCCCTTTTTGCTAGCAATGCTAGCACTTTGGGGAAGAAGAGACGAAGACGCGCCTATGAGCGACAAAGGCGCCAACGGTGAGCGGGTTTGTACCCCCCTCCCCCCCCATTTTGCTAGCAATGCTAGCATTTTGGCGAAGAGAAGGCGAATAACAGCGCGATCAAGCGAATAGGCCTTGGTCAGAGGTAGTTGAAGGAGATACCCCCTCCCCCCTGTTTTGATATCAGTGATATCAAAACAGGAAAGAAGAGGTGAATGCGCCAGAGACTCAGCAGCGGTTTTAAGGGGAAACACAGCTGATACCCCCTCCCCCCTCTGGCTATGGATCACGATGTGGTACGTTGCAGCACTAGGCACTGCAAACAAAGCAACTTACAGGAAAAGCAAGACTCGAAAACGTCCCGTATCCTGCCGAATACCGCCATGCGGTACGTTTTTGGCCCGACTCTGTCCCTCGGAAGGCCGAAAACCGAACGGCTCCGCAATCGCCCATCGCATCTCACGCCAATTCCATTCCCGCGCCTTGCCGCTCGAATCGGAATCGCGGACACGCCCAGCAACATCTGAGAAAATGATGCAAGTGAGTGGATTGAGACAGGATTCCCGGCTGCGGCCGCGCGGCACAGTGTTGCGGCGAGCCCTTCTCGCGCAATTCACGGCGTGCCTCGCGCTGGCAGGCGCGGCGCTGGCGCCTGCGCATGCGCAGATGAACCCATCGTCCGCGCAGAATCCCTTTTACGGCAGCGTCACCGTGCGGCAGGTAACGGAGGAGCCGCTCCGCCTCTCGCTCGACGACGCCATCCAGATGGGACTCAGGAACAATCTTGGCCTGAAGCAAGCCCAGAACGCGGAGCGCGCCGTGCATGCCGAGCAGTTGCAGGCGCTGCAGGAGTTTCTCCCCACCATTACGCTTACGGGCGACTCCGGCTTCTACCAGCACAACCTGGCCGCGCTGGGATTTGGCCCCGGAGTATTGAGCAAGTTTGCTCAGCTCTTTCCTGGCAAGGACCTCCACATTTCGCTCATCACGCGGGACACGCTGACTGAAGGAAACCTGCACTACGAACAGACCCTCTTCTCCGGGCCGGTGATTGCCGGATGGAAAGCGGCGGGAGCGGCCACGCGGGCCCAGCACTTTGCCACGCAGACGGCCCGCGGCGACGTAGTGCAGGACGTGGCGAGCGCCTACCTGCATTCGATCGCAGCCCAGAGCGAGGTGGATAACGCGCGCGCGCTGGAGCAGTCCGACATGGTGCAGTGGACGCACGCGCACGATGCGCACGTGGCCGGGATATTGGCCAACCTGGATGAGCTGCGGGCTCGCGTGCAGTACCAGGCGCAGCAGCAGGCGCGGATTGCGGCGGAGAACCAGGGGCAGAAGAATTTGATCCTGCTGAAGCGGGAGATCGGCGTTGATCCAGGGCAGAATGTGATTCTCACCGACCACACGCCGTACAGCGACCTGGCCGCGCAAACGCCCGAGGAGGTGCGCGCGCTTGCTTATCGCTACCGCAACGACTACCAGAACCTGCAGAATCAAGTACAGGAGCTGAAGGCAGCGCATGCGGCGTACAAGAGCCAGCGTTGGCCCACGCTCAGCTTCAGCGGAAACTACGGCGTGATGGCCATCGGCGGGATCGGGTCGCACGGGACGTTTGCGGCCATCGGGACTCTAAGCGTGCCCGTGTTCCGCGATGGAAGGCTGCGCGGCGACATTGACGCCTCGCAGGCGCAGCTGGACGCGGTGGAGGCGCAGTTGGCGGACGAGCGGGTAAAGATCGACCAGCAGGTGCGGACGGCGCTGCTGGACGTGGACGCTTCGCAGAAGCTGGTGGAAGTGGCGCGCTCGAATGTGGAGTTGGCCACGCACGCGCTGGCTGACGAGACCGAGCGTGTGGACGCGGGCGTGGACAACACCCTTCCGCTGGTGGAGGCGCAGGCCACCGCGGCGGCGGCGCAGAGCAACCTGATTGAGAGCCTGTATCAGAACGGCTTGACCAGGCTGGCGCTGGCGCGCGCCGCGGGTGTGCTGGAGATTCAGTACCGGGATTATTTAGGGAAATAGCGAGTAGCGACGAGTCATTAGATCGAGATAAAAATGGCGTTCTCTTCTACGGTAAGGTCCACGCCTGCCCCTGCCGCTGCCTCCTTGAGCGCGGCGTCCAGCATCGCAACGGGATCGGAACTTACATCGAGGCGCCGCATCAGCCCTTCGCCTTTTTTGACGCCCGCCGTCAAAGTGATCTTCAGCCCCCGCCGCTTGCACCGCACCGCGGTCCCATCTTCCAGCTTGGTGTTCATCGGCTTGATGAATGCATCCACATAGTGAACGCCGATCCCGGATTTGTCATCGGTAAGCGCAGGAAGTTTCTCTTTTGCGGCTGGGTTCAGATCGCAGAGTTTGGCTTTCACATTGAGCTCCGTTGGTCCTGCAATTCTCTTGATCTCAGGTATTCGTCCATTGCAATCCGAAAGGCGCGAATGTGCTCCGGAGTGCTTCCGCAGCACGCCCCCACAACGTTGGCGCCCGCATCCAGCAGCGGCGCAAGATCCTTCGCCATTTGCTCCGGGCTTTCGTCGTAGATCACCTTCATGTTCACAAGCCTTGGTTTCCCCGCATTGGGCTGAACCATCACCGGAAGGCTGGTTACCTTCTTGTAGCGCTCCACCGCTGCGCGCGCCCGCTCCATCTCCATGCCGGTCCCGCAATTCAACGCCACCACGTGCGCGCCATGCTCTTCCATGAACTCCGCAGCCCGCTCCGGATCGATGCCCATCATGGTGCGGAATGTCGAGCCATCGAGCGTTACGTCGTACGCCATGGACCCGATGATGCACGGCGCGCCGGCCTTTTGCGCCGCTTCAATTCCAAGCAAGAGCTCTTCAAGCGAAGTCTGCGTTTCAACGATAATCGCGTCTGCCCCTGCCTCCACCAATGCCGCGGCCTGCTCTTCGAAAGCGCTTCGCACCTGGTCTTCGGTAAACTCCCCGAACGGCGCCATCAATCCGCCAAACGGACCGATGTCGCCCAGCACATAACCATCCCGATCACCAAACGCGGCGCGCGCAATGGCCACTCCCGCCTTGTTGATGGCCGCCACGCGATCCACCTCGCCATGGCGGTTCAGCATGATGCGGGAACCGCCGAAGGTGTTGGTGATAAGGCACTCTGAGCCCGCCTCAACGTACCGCCGCTGAATGGCCAGCACCCGCTCCGGATGGGTCAGGTTCCACGCCTCGCCGCAGTTGCCCTGCTCCAGCCCCGCCATCATCAACTGCGTTCCCATGGCGCCGTCCCCCAGAATGGGGCGCTCCAACGCTGCTTCATGAAAAAGCTTTTTCATTGTCATTCGGCGCGCTCCGCCAATTCCTTTTGTACCAGAGCATAGTGGATGGTTTCGAGCACGATGCCCCATTTGTGATCGCGGCTAGAGGCCTCGCAATAGCATCCGGCCCCGGACGGTA